>Ga0308390_1000485_pt1 | contig 28536 bp, 25 predicted proteins | sample Hotspr2Sample149_FD_202358 | JGI IMG/M metagenome (GOLD analysis project Ga0308390, IMG submission 202358) | Hot spring phototrophic mat microbial communities from Mushroom Spring, Yellowstone National Park, Wyoming, United States - 20040719_149 ...
CTATTTGAGATCCTTCTCCTTTTTGATTTCCAAAACCCACCCCACCTTGACGAGAACCTACAAAGGCTTTAAGCTCAAAGAAACGTACTGTAAAGTGATTGTTGGGCCATTTTATAAAAATCGCAATGTCTAATCCAAATTTTTCTAATATGAAATACTCCACTAAAGTTCCATTGGATTTCTTCTCTGCCAAGAATTTCTTCAATTCTTCAACAACTGCCTTCTGAAACGTATCCTCAGGATTAGAACCTTGAATTATGTCAGGTTCTTGTACATATTCCATATTCTATCACCTCCTTAAGGATGTCGCCTAACGATTTGCGGATAAAAGAAGTTGCCGAAGGCGATTTGGGCGAAGGTGCAAAGCAACGGAGCCCCTTATCCGCTGTTAGGCGAAGTTGTCTATTTTTCATTTCCAATTTCCTTCAATAATTCTTTAATTTCACTGATTTCCTTATCCTCAACTTTTCCAAAGACGGTATATCTTATTATTCCTTTTTTGTCTATTATTAACACATTACTTTCCTTATCTTTCATCTTATAATCAGAAAACATCTTACCATCCCAGTCACCATAAATTGTTATTCCTTCTCTCTTTGAATTTTCATTGAGTTTACTTTTCCATATCCCGGCAAAAGGCCAGAATGCACTTGAACAGTTTATGATAGGTAATCGGACGATAAGTTCTTTAACTGTCTTCGGTTGGTCATTATAAAATTTATTCAGCTCATCTTTTAATTGCCGATTCTTTTCCACTACATCTTTTGTTTCGTAGAATATAACAATTACTTTCCCCTTTATCATATCAAGAGTTAATTCTTTATCCTCGCCTGACTTAACTCTGAAAAAAGGAGCAACAGTGCCAATTTTCAATCCCTCCCCAAAAGAAATTCCCATAAAAGACAAGATAGTAAATATAACCATTATAATAAAAATAGTTTTTTTACTCATCCTTTTTGCCTCCGGTTCTTGTTAAAAACCAATATAAATTAGTATATATCCGCCATCGGTCTTGAGAAATACCATAATTATCTTGAATAGATTTCAAAATTCTTTTAGAAATTTTTCCTTGCTCAATTAGTTCTTTTCCCGCTTCTTCTAATAATGTGAGAACTTTCTTTAAATAATTCCTGCAAACCTGCGCCTCATATAAAAATTGTGCTCCCGGACGCAAAACAGTTGCCACCAGTGGTCTGTGAGAATTCCTTGCCATTCCCTTGAAAGTTTCCACTACAGGTTTAAAATGTTCAATCTCAGGAAAGCCATTGATAGAGAAGAGAGCCATATATCGTTCTTTTGTATTTCGTATTGGATGTCTGGTGAGATTGCGGTAAGGGACAAAAACTGGCATAACATTTATAAACTGTCTATCCAGAAAAGCCTTTAACTTTGCAGGTATTGAATCAATATATAATGGGAAGGCATAAACGACAAGGTAAATATCGTTAAGTTTTTCTACCAATTCATTAGCATCATCTTTAATCACGCATTCACCATCTGTTTTTGTCCAGCAAGTAAAACATCCTCGGCAAGGTTCAATATTGAACTTCTTGTCATAAATATCAATAACTTCAACTTCCACACCTGCCTGTTCAATTCCTTTAATCAAATATTGTAGATAGAAGTAGGTCAAACCGTTCTTTCTGCGGGGACTCCCATTTATGACCAGAATCTTATTGGGCTTTTTCCAAACTCTTTTCTCCGGGATTTCAAAATCTTGGATTTTATCTTCTACCCCGGGTATTTCTTCATCGGTAAATTTCTTCCCGAACACCTTATTCAGCATCTTAAGATAACGAAGTGGACCCTCAATACGATATTTTCTGGTAAACCATCCCCATATTCCGCTGAGTTTGCCTGCGCAAATATCAAGCCAGACCGAAACTGGCGAGTAGATTGTAATGGATGGGTTGTTATGTTTCCCTTCACTATATTCTGCTTTTCCTCCTGAGACGGAAAGATAAAAGTAATAAGTTTCTTCTTTCTCTTTCAAAACAAGCTGATAAACTGCTTCAAAATTGGGAAATCGTTTTTTATCATATAGATTAACCCAATAGCGAAAAAATTTGGATAAATTCTCTTTTGTTGACGGTATTTCAATCATATTTTTCTCTTCCTGGTGTTTTTAGACAATTTCGCCTAACTCGTTCATAAACGACAATGTCGTCTTTTGTCCATTTTGGGAATGATAGACGACACTGTCGTCTATCAATACTTTTAGGTTAACCACCTTTTTTCTCCTCCAACATCTGGTCTAACGGGTTTCGTATCCTCCTGAAATCTTTACTGCTTACATGAGTATAAATCTCGGTTGTCTTTGAACTTTTGTGACCAAGTAGTTCTTGAATATATCTTAAGTCTATTCCATTCTCTAAAAGATGTGTTGCGAACGAATGTCGGAGACTATGAATAGTTACCTCTTTCTTTACTCCTGCCCGTTCACATGCCGTTTCAAATATCCTTTGAGCGGTTCTTATTGTTATGTGCCTTTCTTTATCAGGTCCAGGAAATAACCATTTTGTTGGTTTATATTCCTTCCAATATTCTCTTAATGCTTTTAGGGTTGCTTCTGATAACAATGTATATCTATCTTTTCTTCCTTTAGCACCTTTAACAAAAACTAACATTCTGTTTCCATGGATGTCTTCTGGTTTTAATTTTACTACTTCACCAACTCTTAAACCGGATGAATAAACAAGCATTAAAATTGACTTGTGCTTAATATTATCTACTGAATCAAGGATTTTTGCAACTTCCTCCTTGCTTAAAACTACAGGAAGATTTTTATCCTTCTTTGGTCTTTTGACTTCAAAAGCAAATTTTCTCTTTAGCATATTTCCATAATAGAATTTTAAGGCGTTTATTGCCTGATTTAATGTAGAGGTTGACGCTCTTTTCTTTTCAAAAAGGTAGACCAGATAGTCCTTTATGTCATTATTATTTGTCTCTGAAGGATTTTTTTTGATAAAATTCAGAAAATCTCTATTGAAGTGAATATAGGCTTTTACGGTCTTATAACTGTATTTTCTTGAGTCAAGTTCTTTACGGAGGTCTTCAAGTTGTATGGCAGGGTCTATATAAATTTTTTCGCCTTCAAAGACCTTTAAAATCTTCTCCAGTGTTCCATCAGAGTTTGGAAAACTCCAATATTTTTCTTCAGGATGCCATCTGTGCCCCTTTATAGTCTTTATTTTCTCCACAAATTGAGGATTATATGGAAAAGAAACTATTAAATTATTCTCTCTGTCTTTCAGGATTTTAATTTTCATATTCATACCTTATTATATGTATTTATAATTAAAAGTCAAACAAAATTTATTTAATGTTTTCAGCATAAAAGAAGTCCATCACTTTTGACCTTTTTTATTCTTCTACCTGATAAAATCCTTATATAGCCATTAAACAAATTCCAGTTCCCCAACATAAAAAGTAAAGAGTGCAGGTTTTGGGTGGCGCCGCTCTTTCGTAGAAAAGGCGGGGGAAACCTTTTAAGTAAAAAATAAAGAACCGACCCTACTTCCCCTTTGCAATTTTAATATTGACATTTGAAAAATCGCATTATAAATTATATAAAATGGGTTTAAAAGAGCATTTTTAAGAATGCTTTATACGGAAAAATAAAAATTAATTTAGATTCAAATTTTAATAAAAAACAATTCATAATATATTTTAAGGAGGTCCATTTTTATGTTAAAAACCATATTGTTAATTTTTACATTAAGTTTCTGTGGTTATGTTCTCTATATGATTGCGATTAAAATAATTAAAAATGGAATTATTAAAACATTAAATCAAAAATCAACTTATAAATAAAATACTACAATGAATTTTATAGAGAATTTATTAGTTATATTAGCAATTCTAATAGCTTCTATAGCAGTGACAATATATTTCACCTCTAATGAAACTTATAAAGAAACTATTTTAATTGTTACATCAATTTCAAGTTTTTTTCTATTTTACTCACTTTCTTCTTTGTATTTTTCTATAATCATATCTTCTATTTTCTTTTCATCTTTAACTGGGTAAATAATTTTTTGGAAATCGCCTGATGCAGTTTTAATAGATGGCCATCCTATAAAAAGTCCTTCCTTCCCTTCTATAATTTTAATATCTTTTATAACAAATAAATTATTTAAAGTTATAGAAGCGAAAGCCTTTACCTTGCTTTGTGGATTTTTAGCCGTATAAATACGAATCTCGGTTATCTCAACTTTTTGTTTTTCAGTTGGAATTGGTGAAAATTTATCATTTAAAATTGCATTTTCAATTTCATCTCTAAATTCCTTTTTAATTGGAAAACAAATATCTTTCCATTCACCCCTATATTTTTCTGAAGGCATTGCAACAAATTTTCCATTCCTTCCTTCAATTATTTTCGCCTGTTCAATAACAAATACATTGTTCAATTTAAATGTAACAATCGCTTTCACTTTGCTTGCCGGGTTTTTTACTTCATTCTTTTTAACAAATGTAACTTTTAATTCCTGCCCTAAAAGCAGGTTAAAAATCAAAAAAAGAATTAGCAAAATTAAAAATTTTTTTCTCATATTTTCACCTCCTATATAAAGTATTATAAAATTTTTATAAAAACTCTTCTGAAACTTCATCCATCTCTTCTAAAAATTTTTCAGCCATTTTATCCCTTTCAGTAATATCCTCAATTTTAAATAAAGGTGCAATTAAAAATATTAAAATAGCAGGTATAATAAAATAAAAAAGAAAATACAGATACCAAGGCGTTTTTATTATTGGAGAATTTGAAAATCTATCAAGATTAAATAAAATAATCAGAACTGAAGCATATACTACAAAGAAATTCCCCAAAGAACTTGAAGCTTTAATTAGATGAGCTCCTTTTGTTCTATCTTTTGTTATTGGGAATAGAAGATTTCCACCCATAAAGCCAAATAGGTCTTCAATTATATGAAAAGCCCAACCAAGAAATGAAATTATTCCTGCAAGTTTACCAAAAATTAAGCCAACAACTAATGCAAGTATTGCACCAACTGTAAAACTATGAGACCACTGTCTATGCCAGGGTAAAAATTTTATTTCAAGCAAATCTCCTTTTCTTTCAAATTTAAACGAAGGTCCTGTCATTATATCTATAATTGAAGGTTTTAAAACTTCCTGTGATAATTTTGCTTTAATTTTTGCTTTTCCAACTTTATTTCTTTTAGGCTCTGTTCCATAATATGGAACTTGTGAAGTTGAAACTTCCGGACCAATTTCAACAACAACATTTTTTTCTTTAGGATTAAAAAATACTCCATACCTTCGCCATCTAAATGCTGAAATTTTCATAGTGTGAAGTTGAACTTTTTTTGGTTTTCCAGTCTTATAGGCTTCATTTGCAGCTTTTGCAAGAATTTTTGCAATTTCTTGTGGCTTCGGTTTATTTGGGTCAGGGTCTATTACATAATCTACTTTCTCAAAATATTTACCAAATTTAAAATCAAGCGTATCAGGTAAAAGTCCAAATATTCCACCCAATACTAATACAAATGACTGGTCATTTAAAGCTTTTAAAACCGCTTCTTTAAAAAAAGTTCCAACAGCTATGCCAGTTGCAAAATGCGCTATCCCTTTCATTTTATATTACCTCCAAATTATTTAATAAGTCCTAAAAATAAAGCAACTTTTGGTCCAAGTCCAGACATATTTAAAATTATTGGAATTAAAAGTATTCCAAGACAATTCATTCTTCTTGAATTAAACATAACTGGTATAAGTCCTATCATTGTTGAAACTAACATTATTAAAATTCCCATAAAACCTGTTAAATAAAAAACTAATAAAACTATAAAAGCGAGCACAAAATATGAAATTATAGTGTAATCAATTTTTTCAACAATTTTTATGACAAATTTTGAATAAGCAAAAGTAATCAAAAAAGATAATCCTGCAGCAAAAAGCATTGTGCCTAATGCTATTAGATAGTCATTTATAGTATGAGGGGTATAAAAAGGCGAAATCATCCAAGCCAACCCGCCTCTGGTAACATTTAAAGAAGGAACGAAAAATAAAAGGAAAGCACCGACATAGTAAACAGTTTTTGAAACTCCCTGCGAAAGAACAAATATTCTTTCATCTCTTTGAGCTGTTGCATGACCTGCTAAAAGTCCGCCAATTCCACCTGTTACAACAGGAAAAAATGCTGCAAACATTCCACCTAAAAAACCCGCTACACCACCACGCATTATTAAATTAAAATTTAAATCAACTGTTTTGCATATATATTGCTTTGGAATTTTTACCTTTGATAAAATATTTGTTATAATCCAAGGAACTGCAAAAAGTCCAACAAATGCAGGCATAATATTCTGAAATGAAATATCAAGTGGTAAAAGACTTTTATTAAATATTATTATTCCTAAAAAACCAGAAAGAATTAAAGTTAAAATACCGGCCAGAAGTGATTTCCAGGCATCCCAGAAATTACCAAGCCTTGTTTTGGCTCTCTCCATTCCTTTAGGCCATTCACTTAATATCATATAAACTAATATTAAAGTTAATATCCAAAACATATGGGGCGTTAAAATTTTACCAATTTTAGGTAAAAAAACAAATAAAAATGGCGTTGAAATAAATAAAAATATTATGCCAACTAAACTCCCAATATTAGAAACTACAACAGCTTCAAAACCTCTACCTTCCAACATATATTTTTGACCTGGTAAAACAACAAAAATTGTGCTGTCATCCGGCGCCCCTAAAAAAATTGATGGTATTATATTCAAAAATGAATATGTAACTATCATTGACATCATAAATACAGGCAAATATTCCGAAGGTATAAGATTTTTATAATTTAACGAGATTAATATAATTAAACCAGCAATGTTATACACATGCAAAGCAGGAATTAGTGATACAATAGAAGCAATCAGAACACCAGCAAAACTATAAATTATAAAATTTAAAAAATTCATTTGCTCTCTAAATTTCGAGGACTTAAATTTTTATTTAATTCTTTAACTTCAATATCGCTTGTATATTTTGGTATAATCTCAAGTTTGTTTTTATATTCAGAAACTTTTCCCTTAACTGAAATTCTTGAGCCTTTAATAATATATTCAGCATCTTCTAATTCATTTAATAAATCATTCCACAATATAATATCTATACTTCCTGTTCCATCGTTCAATGTTAATCTTCTGCCTTTACTAAAATTAAAATAACTTTCAACTTCACCTTCTATTTTTAAAATTGAACCTTTGTCATCTTCATTAATTTCTCCAATTTTCTTTTCTATAATCTTTTCACTCTTTTTAACCTCTTTTTTAACTATATTAAAATTTTGTGGTAAAGCCGGAACAATCTGTAATTTATTTTTATATAACCCAACTTTTCCTACTACTGAAACCAAAACGCCTTCGTTAATAGAGTCTTTTTCCTTAATTTTTTCATAAATATTATTCCACAAAACTACACTTATATTACCGCTTCCGTCATTAACAGTTAATTCTATTCCTTTTGAAAATTTCCGAATCTTTTTTATTTCTCCTTTTATACTTACTATTCTATTTAAATCATTTTTTGTTACATTCTCAATTGCTAAACTAAAAACAATTGGTTTTTTTGAAATTTTTTTAATGTTAGAAGCGGAGGAAATTAAAATATTATAATTTTTTGAATAATATGAAAGGAGACCTTCAACTTGAATTTCATCGCCAATATTTAATTCTGGAAGTTTTTCGTTAAATTGATTTAAATTTATTGGAACTCTAACTTTATTTTTGCCTTTTCTATCTTTTATAAACAAAGAAATATAATTTTTGTAAAATCTTAAATCAGAAACTATTCCAGAACTTTTTATTTTCTTATTTAAAAAATCATCAGAGATATTATTTAAATCTATTTCAATTACAGGTGATTCTATAATTTTAACTTTCTCAGGAACATTTATTGTTAATGTTTTAAGTGAACCTCTTAATCTAATATTGCCTTCAACATCAATTATGTCGCCAATTTTTGGAATTCTGTTTAACTCTTTAATTTTTAATGCAACATTTCTATAAGCCTTTAAAATTAATTCATCTGTTCCATCATTTATATGAATAGTTAATGAACCGCTTTTTTCGTCAAATAATGGGTAACGAACTACAATTCCGCGAACTCTTATATAAGCGAAATTCATTGTGGGTGAAATTTCGTTTATATTTATTAGAGGAATTTCTCTTTTTAAAGAGATTAAATATAAAATTAAGACTCCTGCGATTGATAAAATTAATGAACCGTAACGAAATATTTTTATACTTAATCTTTTAGAAACCGTTGCTCCGCAGTAAGGGCATTTCTCATACGCTCCAACAAACCTTCCGCAACTTCCACATACAGTCTCATCTAATGCCATATTTAATCCCCCGAAACATAAAATCTTTTTATAATCTATTAAAAAATTATTCTATGTCAACATTTTTTTATTGAAAATTTTTGGTGGGAGTGTTTTAAAAATAAAATTTGCATTTTAATATTTTAAAAGTAAATTTAGATTAATTTCTTATATTACATATTTAAAGTTGATAATTAATTAAATATATTTTGGAGATTGGTCTTCTCCCATTTAGAATTTTTAAGTAAATAAAAAGTTGGTTCTGACATTTTTTTCCATTTAACCAATATAATTTTTGCTTTATAATCCTCTCCTACTTTTTTTAGTCTTGAAATGTCTTCTTCTGAAGGGTTAGGAGATTTACCACCTTTTACTTGAATTAAAATTATTTCAAAAGGGTCTCCCTTTTTTAAGGGTTTTTTCGGGGTAGTTTTAAAGTCTTTTCTAATTGCAATCATATCAACGATACCAGTTGATTCACATCCTTTTGGTCCTTCAAAGGATACAAGTTCCCACTTTCTTTTACTTTCTGTGTATAAGGTTATCCAACATTTTGTCATTATTTTTGCCCATTTTGCTGTTTTTATTGCTTTTTGCGCTGATTTTTTATTGTTGTTTGTCATATATAACCTCCAAATTTTAAATTTTGTATATTATTAAAAATTTAAATAATTTTAAAAAAATGAACTTTTTATGTTATATTAAATTAAAGAAAAAACATTTTTTACTATTACTTTGCTTCTTTAATTAATTTATAAGTTTTTTCAATTTCTTCTACATTTTCATATATTTTCTTTATTGGCTTTAACTCCATTACTGAATAATAGTAAATTATGTCTTGAATTAAATCCTCCAAAAGATTGATTGAAAATAAAGCGTATCTGGTTTCGTCTAATGGACTTGATTTTAATGATGATTTGTAAGAACCATCAGGCTGATAGAATCCTTTAATCTTTTTTAGTAATTCTTTAATTTTAATAACTAACAGCTCAATCTCATTGATTTCAGTTCAATTTTAGAATATAAAAAATCAATGCAGTAAATAATTTTAGAAATATCTTCAAGAGTGATATTATTATTTATATAACTTAAAAAATAAACAAGCCAGAGATTGGCATTTTGTGGGATTTTATTTAAGTTATCTAAAATAAAGCATACCTTGAAAAAACTATCCAGGTCTTTTGGAATAATTTTTACAATTTTATTTTTATCAATCACCTCTTGGAGAAGATATGAGAGTTTTTCTTTGTTTATATCAATTAAAGAATGCTGAAAATTAAGTATAAAATTTTTAGCATCTATTCTCTGACAGAGATTTTTTAAGGTATTATCCGGTTTAAGTAATCTCTCCAACTTTTCTTTAGGGACCCTAAAAGCGTAACTACGCCATGCTTCTACCATTCCGTATTTACTATTATCCATAATCCATTTTGGCTTAAAAATTGCATACTTATGCAAGGGTTTATGAATATAGACAAAAAATTTGTTTTTGATTGGTTCTCGTTTATTACCTTTCTTTTTAGCAACCTTAGATACTTTGAAGTCATAAAAGTTTAAGTCTCCTTTTTCAGCATATTGAAACTCAAATTCTATCTTTTTGTTATCTATCTCTGCAATAAAATCAGGTTCTCTTGAAATTCCGCCTTTTCTTAAAAACCATAAAAATTTATCTCCGCCTGCTTTATAAACTTTAACCTTCTTTTTAGGATATAATTCTTTTATTTTATATTCAAGCCATTCCAATACTTCTAATTCAGCAATCGCTTTTTTCTTCATATCTCTTCTATACTCAAGATAAGTTCGTGACTTTATATCACTTGACTGTGCATATATTGTTTTTCCATCTAACTTCATAATATTTTTTATAATAATTTATTTTGATAATTTTTTAAACTTTTTAATGCAACAAAAGCGATTTTAGGATTTATTTCATATCCTATTCCATTTCGCTTTAAATCAACTGCTGCTAAAAGAGTGGTTCCAGAACCAACAAATGGGTCAAGAACAATTTCACCAACATAGCTAAAGGCTTTTATTAACCTATAGGGCAATTCATAAGGGAAAGGGGCAATATGATTTCTTCTATCACCGCTTCCCTGTGGCTTTATTACCCAAACATCACTTTTTTTTATAGATAACCAAAATTCTTTATCTAATTTTGATTGTTCTTTTTGCTCTTTGGTTAAATGTTTATATTTATTAAATCCTTTCTTTTCAGGTTTATCAAATTCCAAAATAAATTCATGCATATTATTTATCAAAATACCACCTGGATAGGGATATGTTCCAAAATGAGCCCTTACTGAATTTGTCTTGTGCCATACAATATCTCGTTTAAAAATAAAGCCTATTTTTTCGCATAAATCTATTGTTCTTCCTACTAAATTTAAGGTTCTAAAGCTTCCATTTTCCAGCCTTATAGGAAGGTTCATTATATTTATAAATGCTTTTCTTCCCGGTTGAAGAACTCTGTAAACTTCTTTCCAAACTTCGATTATTTTATCAAACCATTCATCAACATTATGAATATTTCCAAGGTCATTTTCAATTGGTTCTCTTGAATACATTTTAGTATCAAAATATGGTGGCGAAGTAATCATTAAATGAATACTTTCATCTGGTAAATCATCCATTTTCATAGAATTTTTAACAAAAATTTTTTGAGTTGTTCCATTTATATTAATAACATTTATTTGTTCAATATTTATTTTATTTTTTTGAGATTTATTTTTAAGGTTTGGTTCGTATTTTTTTAAATCATTTAAATTAAACCGCATCTGTCCGCTTGCTGAAATTTGAGCTTTAATAATTTGCTTATTTACAAGATTATGAAGCATTCTAACAGAAATCCCTAAATATTTTGCTGCTTCAATAGCTGAGAGATAAGTTCTATTTTTATAATCTTTGGGTTCCATTTTAATTTTTTAGTTGTTTGTGATTTTTCTTAATAAATATAACATTTTCAAGTTTTGCGTCAATTATAAAAAATAATGAACTTATATAATAGACCATGCCGTAATATTATATTTTAAAAATATTTGATTTTTTATGGTTGACTTTGATTTTAAAAAAATTTATAATTCTGTTAGAATGTTAAAAATAATATACAGATTTTTTATCTTTCTTGTTTTTATATCTAATCTTTTTAGTGGTGTTAGAGGAGAATTAAAAGTAATATTTTTAAATGTTGGACAAGGAAGTTGTCAGATAATTAAAACGCCTTCAGGAAATTTAATAATAATTGATGGTGGAACAGATGAAAGTTCTGGAACAATAATTAAAAAACTTAATGAAATAGGAATTAAAAATAATAATAGAATAGAAGCGATTATTCTTTCTAATCCGCAGTCTTACAATGTTGGGGGATTTATTGAAATTTTAGATAGATATGATATAGGTAACATTTATGACCCTGGGATGCACTTTGCTGTTTATCATTATGAATCATTTTTAGAAAAAATAATGATGATACAGGATAAACTTGCCGAAGAGAAAGGAGCACAAAGTGAAAAGAGATTGAGTGATATTTTATCTGCTAAAAATCATTTTGAATATTTTAATTTAAAAGCAGGGGATGTTTTAAATTTTGACCCTGATATTGAAGCCTATGTTTTAAGTCCTAAAAAATTATATTATAATACGCGTTCAGACCCCAATAATAATTCTTTAGTTTTAAAAATTACTTATGGAAAAGTTAGTTTTCTTTTTACAGGTGATATAGAAGAAAGAGCAGAAAGGGATTTACTTTCCTATGGAACAAAACTTAATTCAACTGTTATGAAAATTCCTAATTTTGGTTCTTCTTATTCAAGTTCAAAAAATTTTGTTAAATTGGTTTCACCTAAAATTGGTATTTTATCAGTTGGTAAAAATAATCCTTATGGTTATCCTTCAACTGATGTTTTGTTAACTTATAAAAATTTAGGAGTTAAGATTTATAGAACAGATTTAAATGGGACAATAGAGATTACAACTGATGGTTTAAATTTAAGAGTTAAGCCTGAGATTGAAACAGAGGAGGCAACAATAATTGCGCAATTTTATGAGAAATTAGCTGAAGAAGAGAATCCACAGCAATATATTAAAACTGTAAAGTTAAATATAAATAAAGCAACAGCAGATGAACTTTTAAATTTACCTGAACTTGGACCTGTTAAGGCTCAGATGATTATTAAATATAGAAATACTTATGGAAACTTTAATTCAATAGATGATTTATTAAAAGTTCCTGGGATAAATAAATTTATACTGGAACAAATAAAAGACAAAATAACAATAGAATAAAATTTTATTTTAGGAGGAAAAATATGTTTACAAAAGAGTATTTAACAGAGACAATTTTAAAACCTTTGATTGCAAATCTATCAAGTTACAAAGAATTGTTAATTCAAATTTTAATAGCTTTTCTGATAATTGTTGTTACCTGGATAATAGCCAAGATTATTCAGCTTATTATAAGAATAATTTTAAGAATTTTACATTTTGATGATTTTTCTGATAGCATAGGGCTGACTAAATTTTTAGAACACGGTGGATTGTTCAATATTCCATCAATTACTATTTCAAATCTTTTTTATTGGATAATATTATTTATAGGTTTTACAGTAGCAGTTGATATATTTACAACTCAGTCAGCATTTGTGATTGTTAATCGTTTAATACTATACATACCCCAGGCTATACTTGCTCTTTTTGTATTTATGATTGGTTGTGCAATTGGATTATTCTTATCAAGAATACTTCAGAGCGCTATAATTAGAACTGGCATAAGACCAAAGATTGCTTTGTTCTTTCAAACTTTACTTTTTTCTGTAATTGCAGTTTTTTCTTTACTTTTAGGTTTATCACAACTTAAAGTTTCTAATGAAGTAATTGCTGCGATAATTAATAATGTTCTTCAATACTCATTTTTGGGACTTGCAATTGCTTTTGGCTTGGGTGGTAGATTTATTGCTTCTGATATTATTGCTTCGTTTAAACTGAAAAAACTTTATCCTAAAGGAAGCGAAGTTGAATATGATAATGTCAAGGGTGTAATAAAAGAGATAGGTTGGTTTGATTCCCTTGTTTATACAGAAGAAGGTATAACTAATATTCCGAATTCTTTACTTGCAAGAAAAATTATTAAACGAAAAATTGGAGAAGTAAAATGAAACTGGAAAATATTTATAAAGGTGTAATGTTTGATGTTTCAAGGGGCCAAGTTTTAAAACTTAAATTATTGAAAAAAATTATTCCGATTCTTGCTGAAAATAAAATAAATTTTATTTCGTTATACATTGAGCATACATTTGAGTTTGAGAAACACCCGATAATATGGAAGAATACTGGGTCATATTCTAAAAAGGAGATTAAAGAGTTAATAGAATTTTGTAGAAGATATGGAATTGAAGTTATTCCATCAATTCAGACATTTGGTCATTTTGAGAAAATTTTGAGGCATAAAGAATATGCTTCACTTGCTGAATCTGAGATGTTTTATTCATTAAGTCCAGTGAAAAATGAGATATATAATTTACTTGAAGACATTATAAAGGATATTTCTGAAACATTTGAATCAGAATATATAAATATAGGGTGTGATGAAATTTGGGATTTAGGGAAGGGTGAAAGTTTAAAATTAGTTAAGAAATTAGGTGGAGTTGAAAATATTTTTATTAATCACATTTTAAAAGTTAAAAGTATATGTGAGAAGTATAACAAGAAAATTATGATGTGGGGTGATATGCTTTTAAACTATAAAAAAAATCAGTAAAGGTTTACCAAAGGATATTATAATATTAAATTGGTATTATGAGGATGCACAAATAAGAGAATTTAAAAGGAGGATAATTTATTTTTATAAGAATAAATATATTCAATTTATATGTCCTGGGTGTTCAAATTGGGCAACTTTATTTCCTGAAATTGAGAAGGCTGAAAATAATATTAAAAATTTTATTAAAACCTCGTTAAAATATAAAAATGTTAATGGTTTTATGCTAACTTCTTGGGGTGATGATAATAATTTTAATTTTCTTTCGGAAGCTCTTCCGCAAATTATTTACTTTGCAAATTTTGTTAGAGATTTTAGAATTGATGAAAAAATATTCAATTCGCAATTATGCAAAATTTTAGGTTTGAAAAATGAGATTGATTTAAATAAAATTTTAATTTTCTTTGGAAGTATATATAAAATTTTAAATTTTGATAGCTGTCACAAATTTTTTTATAGATTTTGGGAGAAGAAGGTTTTAATTGAGCAAGATAATTTTAAGGATTTAAATAAGATAACTGAGCTTTATAAAGAATCGCAAAATTTAATTAACAGTTTAAAAGGCTCAACAAATAATTTATTTTTAAAAGAAATTTTATATAAAATGAATATTATAAAGTTTTATTTATTGAGAATTCTTTCTGATAATGTAATTGTTATGTTGTATTTAAAATCATTCATAAAATTTTGGGAGGAAGAGAATGTAAATAAAAATTTAAAAAGCATAATAAATATTTCAAAAAATTTATTTAAAGAAGTTATTTCATTAAGGCGGGGGTATATAAAACTTTGGCGGAAGAGTTATCGTGGGGAAGGTTTAAAATATAATATTGAAAGATTTTTAAATATTGAAAATTTTTATAAAAATTATTATAAGTTATTCAAAAGAATTTTAAAATTATACAACAGAAGAGGTGGTGGGTTACCAAAGCCCGAAGAAATTTTTAAAAAATTTTAAAAATTGGAGGATAGAATATGAGTTTAACATTTGGAAAAGTAAGGAGCAAAGAATTGCCGCAACTTTACGAAATGCTATGGCGTTCGTATGAATATCATTTCAAGCATAGTCCAAAAGATTTTTTTAAACCATTTGTAGAAAATAATGTTTCGTTTAAGAATGAAAATTTTTTTGTAATGAGAGATGGTGAAAAGATTGTTTCGGCCGTGCAAGTATTTTTACTTGAGGTTTATTTTGATAAAAGAGTAATGAAGATGGGAGGAATTGGGCAGGTTGCTACTTTGCCTGAATATAGAGGAAAGGGTTTGTCTAAAATATTATTGAAAAAAAGTATAGAATATATGAAAGATTTAAAAATAGACTATTCGTTACTTTTTGCAGGACCTGTTAAACTTTATGAGCAATTTGGATGGAAGGAATTACCAATTAAAAATTGCGTAGCCAAAATTACAAAAAAGGAATTTAAAAAAAATAGAAATTTTAAAATTAAAAAATTCAAAGATAGTTTTAAGTATGATGTATTTGAAATTCATAATAATTATATAAAAAATTTTAACAATTGTATTATTCGCAATCCGTTATATTGGGAGAAATATTTTTGGGGCTTTAAAGGAGTAGGGACTGAAACCTATGTTTTAAAAAACAATTAGAAAAAAATAGTTTCTTATATTACAGTTAAGAAAGAGAAGAAGAGTTTAACGATTTATGAATATGGTTCATTAGAATTTGGCAATCTTGATTTTGCTGAGGCTTTAATAAATTTTGCTATAAAGAAGAAAAGGGTAAAAGAGATTTATGTTCCTTATATAAACAGCTATTATGAGATTTACAGAGTGTTGAATAAAAATTTCAATTGTGAAATTAACAATGTTAGTGGTTTTATGGTAAGAAACATTAATAGCAAAATAGACTGGACAAAGGCTGTTAAAAGAGTTTTATTTTTTCTTGGTGATAGTTTTTAGACATTATATTTTTTCTTAAATTTTTCAACTTGTCCTGTTGAGTCAACTATTTTTTTCTTACCTGTGAAGAATGGGTGGCAGTTTGAGCAGACTTCAACTTTAATATCTTTTACAGTTGAGCGGGTTTTAATAACATTCCCGCAAGCGCAAGTTATTGTAGTTTCAAAATATTCAGGGTGTATTCCTTTTTTCATAGTTTTAACTCCTTTCTATTTAAAAAATAATATTTTATTTACCTGATGTCATTGCTCTTAAAAATTCTTGATTATTATTTGTTGCTTTCATTTTTTCAATTAAAAGTTCCATAGCTTCGGCTGGATTTAATGATGCTAAAACTTTTCGTAATATCCAGACTTTGTTTAATTCTTCTTCTGTTAAAAGTAATTCTTCTTTTCGTGTTCCTGATTTATTTATATCAATTGCTGGGAAGATTCTGCGTTCTGCTAAATTTCTGTCAAGATGGATTTCAAGGTTTCCTGTTCCTTTGAATTCTTCAAAAATAACCTCATCCATTCTACTTCCCGTATCAATTAAAGCTGTAGCAATTATAGTTAAGCTACCGCCTTCTTCAATATTTCTTGCAGCACCGAAAAATCTTTTAGGTTTATGCAAAGCATTTGAATCAACGCCACCAGAAAGTATTTTACCACTGGTTGGGACAACTTGGTTATATGCTCTTGCTAATCTTGTTAAGCTATCAAGTAGAATTACAACATCTCTTTTGCACTCAACAAGTCTTTTAGCCTTTTCAATAACGATTTCAGCAACTTGGACATGTCTGTAGGCAGGTTCATCAAAAGTTGAGCTTATAACTTCACCCTTGACATTTCTTTTCATATCTGTTACTTCTTCTGGTCTTTCATCAATTAAAAGGACAATAAGATATATTTCTGGATGATTTTTTGTTATAGCATTTGCAATATTTTGAAGTAGCATAGTTTTACCAGCGCGTGGAGGAGAAACTATAAGACCGCGTTGACCTTTGCCTATAGGAGTTAAAAGGTTCATAACTCTTGTTGAAATATTATTTGCTGTTGTTTCCAGATTTATTCTTTCCATTGGGTAGAGAGGAGTTAAAGTATCAAAATAAGGTCTATTTCTAATTTTTTCAGGAGGTTCAAAATTTACAACTTCAACTCTTAGCATTGCGAAATACTTTTCATTTTCTTTTGGTGGTCTTACTTGTCCTGCTACTGTATCTCCTGTTCTTAATGAAAAATATTTAATTTGAGAAGGTGAAACATATACATCATCTGGGCTGGCTAAATAACTTGTTTTCATTGAACGCAAGAATCCGTATCCTTCTTGTAGAATTTCTAAAACGCCGGTAACAAATAAGAAACCCGAGCGTTCAGTTTTGGCTTTTAATATTTTAAAAATTATTTCTTCTTTATTAGTGTCATCTGAAATATCTTTTATTTCAAGTTCTTCTGCCATTTTGTAGAGTTCTTCTAATGAGGCTTCTTTTAGGACTCCGTAATTTAGTGCTTCAATATTTTCTAAATCCTCTTTGCGTTTAATAAATTGTTTTTTTTCTTCTTTTGAAGATTCCTGACTTTTAATCTCTTCGATTTCTTTTTTTTGTTTAACTAAAACTTCTGTTTCTGAATTTTTTTTAGGTTTTTCTTTTAATAATAAATCTTCTTGTTTTTCTTCTGTTGTTTCAATTTTCTTTTTTCTTGGCATATTTAACACCTACCTTTTAAATTAAATTTTGAATAAAATTTTATTGTTTTTTATTTCAATTTTCTTTTTTATTGACATATTTACCAATTACCTTTTTAAATAAATTGGTTTTTAAATGGAATTTACCATTTTTAAAATTAGTTATAAAATGTGGATACAATCTTATAAAACCTTGTGGATTTAAAATTGTTGTAATTTAATTGAAATTAATATAATTTTTTAAAATCAGATGTCAAGCTGAAATTAAATTAAAGAAAATTATTTTTAATATAAAATTAAATATTGACTAAATAAGAAATGGTGTTTAAATAAATATAGCAATAAAAAAATTTAAAAAATGGAGGTAAAAGATTATGGCAAAGGCAATAGGAATAGATTTAGGGACAACGAATTCAGTTGTAGCAGTAATGGAAGGTGGGGAGCCTGTAGTAATTCCTAATTCTGAAGGTAGCAGGACAACACCTTCTGTTGTAGCATTTACTAAAACAGGTGAAAGGCTTGTAGGAGCTGTTGCTAAAAGGCAGGCTATAACAAATCCTGAAAATACCATATATTCTATAAAACGTTTTATGGGTAGGCGATACGATGAAGTTGGCGAAGAGATAAAGATGGTTCCATATAAAGTTGTTAGGGGTGCTAATAATGATGCAAGGGTAGAGATAATGGGTAAAGTTTATTCTCCACCTGAAATTTCTGCATTTATTTTACAGAAGATGAAACAGACAGCTGAGGATTATCTTGGTGAGAAAGTTACTGATGCTGTAATAACAGTTCCTGCGTATTTTAATGATGCTCAAAGGCAGGCTACAAAAGATGCTGGAACAATAGCAGGATTGAATGTTTTAAGAATAATAAATGAGCCTACGGCATCAGCACTTGCTTACGGATTAGATAAAAAGAAATCCGGAAAAATAGCAGTATATGATTTAGGAGGTGGAACTTTTGATATTTCCATTCTTGAAATAGGAGATGGTGTATTTGAAGTTAAATCTACAAATGGTAATACTCATTTAGGTGGTGATAATTTTGACCAGAGATTGATTGATTATGTTGCAGAGGAATTTAAGAAAGAGACGGGAATTGATATTAGAAAAGACCCAATGGCATTACAGAGGTTGAAAGAGGCGTGTGAGAAAGCCAAATGTGAATTATCAACTGTAATGGAGACAGAGATAAACTTACCATTTATAACAGCTGATGCAAGTGGACCTAAACATCTTGTAATGAAGATAACGAGAGCGAAGCTTGAATCACTAATAAATGATTTAATTGAATCTACGCTTGAACCTTGCAGAATGGCATTAGCAGATGCCAAATTAACAGTTGATGATATAGATGAAGTAATTCTTGTTGGGGGTTCTACACGAATTCCGCGAGTTCAGCAGATTGTGAAAGAATTTTTCAGAAAAGAGCCTAATAAAAGTGTTAATCCGGATGAAGCGGTTGCAATTGGTGCTGCTATACAGGCTGGAATAATTAAGGGAGAAGTTAAAGATATATTATTACTTGATGTAACACCTTTATCATTAGGAGTTGAGACTTTAGGTGGGGTTACAACTGTATTAATTCCAAGGAATACTACTATACCGACGAGGAGGAGTGAAATTTTTTCAACTGCTGCGGATAATCAGACATCAGTTGAAATTCATGTTGTTCAAGGTGAAAGACCTATGGCACGAGACAATAGAACGCTTGGAAGATTTATATTGGATGGTATTCCACCTGCGCCAAGAGGAGTTCCACAAATTGAAGTTACTTTTGATATTGATGCTAATGGTATATTACATGTAACTGCTAAAGATAAAGCGACAGGCAAGGAGCAGAGTATAAGAATTGAAGCATCTTCTGGGCTTGCAAAAGATGAAGTTGAAAGAATGGTGAAAGAGGCTGAAAAGTTTTCACAGGCTGATAAAGAAAAACGCGAAAAGGCTGAGGAAAGAAATAGACTTGATAATTTAATTTATGAAACTGAAAAGAATATGAAGCACTTAAAAGATAAATTAACAAGCGAGGATGAGAGAATTCTAAATGAAGAATTGAAAAAAGCAAAAGATGTTTTGAATAGTGATAATTTGAATGAGCTTAAGAATGCGTTTAAGAATTTAAGTGAAGCCTGGTATAAAGTATCTGAAAGAATATATAGAAGCACGGGATATACACAATCTCAGTATCAGCCTGGTGCTCAAGCAAACTATTCAGCTGGTGCTTCAAGTGGTCAATCTAATCCGGATGAAGGTAAATCAAAGAAAGATGATAATGTAGTTGATGCTGATTATAAAGTTGTAGAATAAAAAGAAGAAGGGGCGTCTATAAAGAACCCGTGCCAAAACTTATAATTTTTTAAGTTGCAACCTTTGAAAATTGGTAAAAAAATAAAGGGTTTTTGAGTGAGAAGGGGCTTTTGACGCACCCTCGAAAGAGATGCCCCTTTTTAGAAATTTATTTTTTAAAGGGTAAATAAATAATAGTGACGGAATTAATAATTTAGTAGTCCCAAAATTATAAAGTTTTATTTTTATAGGGGGAAAATATTTCAATTCCCTTTTAATTTTTTTAGAGATAAGTGGTTTTATTTTTCTGCTTTTAAAATTTCGTTTAATTTTTCGTAACTTGAAGGAAGTTTTTCTTGTAATAACCATTCTGCTTTTATATAAAAACCTTTAATAATTTTTGATTCTACAATACCTTCCTTGAATTCTTTTGTTAGCCATTCTTTATTAAAAGAATAATAATCAACAATGATTTTTTTATTTATTATATCAATAAACCAAATTTCGTTGATTTTATGTTCTTTATATTTTTCTCTTTTTATTCTTAAATCATAAATATGTGTAGAAGGGGATAGAATTTCCATCACTAAATCTGGGGAGCCATCAAAATATTTTTCTTTGATAAGATTTAATTTATCATTTGAAATGAAAACAATATCAGGCTCAAGTAAAGTTCCTCTTTCAAGTCGGATTGGAAATCTTGAGCCAATTATTTTTCCAAGTTTTTTCTCTTCAACATACATACTAATAATAGAAAGTAAAAATCTAAACACCTCTTCGTGATTAAATGAAGCGGGTGAGCTCATAATTATTTCTCCTTCAAATAATTCACAATTTGAATCTTCATTTGTTATTTCAAAATATTCTTCTTCTGATATTCCGGGTTTTATAACCAAATAAGGGGCTGAAACTTTAATTGTTTCCAAATCTATTTCTTCAATCATTTTTTGCATAACAATATTAAATTTAATAATATAAGATAATTAGTCAAGTAGCTCGCCATAATATTTATGTTTATGGTCCTGCATAATAGTCATTTATAATTTTATTTGCAGATTTAATTGTAACTGTGCGGTTGTTTATGTTAACTTTATTCCAATCGCCATCAACATAATATTTATAATTGTAAGTGCCTGGGAAAATGTCAAAGGTAATTGAATATATATTATTACTTGTCATTGTTAATTGATATTTATAATCAAGTGTCCAATTATTAAAATCGCCTCTTATATGAATTGAAGTTTGAACTTTGCTTTCTATATCGTGGTAATTGAATGTAACAGAAATTGGACCTAAATAGTAATCGTTTATTTCTGTTGTTCCTGAAGAAATTTTAATTGTGCGGTTATTTAGATTTACTTTATCCCAGTCGTTATCAACATAATATTTATATTGGTAATCAACTCCTGGTTTTAAGTTTATTGTAGTTGTAAATTTTCTATTAGTTCCGAAAGGACCTGACATTTTATTAACATCGCTCCAGCCATTGAAATCGCCTTTAAGATAAATTGAATTTTGGACTTTATTTTCAATATCATAGTAATTAAAAGCTACTGGTATTCCGCCTTCGTAGTAGTCATTTTGAATAGTGCTACCTCCGTAAACAATATTAATCATTCTATTATTTTGATTTACTAAATCCCAGTTGCCATCTACATAATATTTATAATAATATGTTCCTTCTTTTAAAGTTTTTGTAATAGTAAAAACTCTTTGAGTTCCTGAAGGGCCGTTCATTCTATCGGAAAGTCCCCAATTATTAAAGTCGCCTCTTAAATAGATTTCGTTTTTAACTTTATTTTCAATGTCATAATAATTAAAAGTTATAGTGATAGGCGGATATAATTTTATTTCTTCAATTTTAGGGCTTGCAGTTGTTATGTTAAAATTTTTTAATTTTATATAGCCGTTGTCTGGGTTATAATCTTCATCAACTACCCATTGATAGGAGTGATTTATATCAATTGTGAGATAAATTGAATTTGCGAAAATTCCGTCTGATGGGTTATTATCTTTATGCAAGCCGTCGTCGTATAGTGGGTATCTTTTTCCCATATTCCATTGAGGGTCATAATCACCGAAAATATCAAAACTTCCTGCAAAATATAAAACAGGGTAATATTTTTTAGCAAGTGAAGCATCAACTTTGAATGTTACAGGAGCCTGACTTAAATTATGTCCTTCTACTTTAAAAGTAAAACTATAATCAGATTTCATACTATTTCCATTTTTATCTTTTAAATCTTTTTTTATAGTTATCCAATATCTTTGCCCGGTTATAAGATTTTCTTTTGGATAAATTAAAAGTTTATTTCCTTCTATTTTATAATTAAAATTTATAAAAGGTGTAATAATTAATAAAGATGGCGAGAAAGAATTTTCATCAATTTCTTCTGAGAATAGAATTTCAATATTTTTAGAAGTTGGAACATTTATTTCACAATTTGCTGGGGTTGTGTTAATTACTTTTGGTGGAGAGGAATCTATAATTTCTTCGTTAGGGAATTTTTTTGAGCAGTTAGAAATTAAAAACATAAAAAGGAGAAAGAATTTAAATTTTCTCATTTTTTAACCTCCCATAGAATTTTATTTTTTTAATGTTACAATTCCGGCAATTTTTTTATTATTTGCGATAATTTGATAAATGTAAACTCCTGATGGCAATATATTAGAGAATTCGTCTTTGCCGTCCCAACTTTTTGTTTTTAGTGAACGGACTAAATTACCTTTTAAATCATAAATTAGAATTGTCCAATCAGTTATATTAGGTTTTATTCCGAAAGTAACTATTTCGCCTTTTAGAGGAGAAAAAGATGGATTAGCGACAAAGTCAAGGATTTCACTTTCAAGTTTTGGGGTTTGGTAATTTGGAGCATAAAATATTCCAAAAATTCCTGTATGAGATGAATAAAATTGGAATTTGTTGTTTTCTTTATCAAATGAAGATTCAATTAGTCGCCATTTTATTCCATCAAACCAAAAAACTTTTAAATCATTTTCATTGTAGGGCGTGTTATCTACTATACCATCGTTATTTTCATCAAAATATTTTAAAGTTATTTTAATATTTTTTAAAAAGGCGAAATTTTCTTTATTTGTGAATGATTTTTTGTAAATTTGATAAATCATAACAGGTTCAGTATTATTTTCGGGCTTAAGATTATTTAATGAATTCTCTTTATTTTCAATTCCGAATATATAATTATTATCAATAGAGTTTTCAGGGATTTCAATAGCAGTAAATTTCAAATCATCTGGAACATCATCGGGCAGGATAATGAGATTATTTTGGTTTGGGTTTGCAGTTGATTCAAAATAAGTTGTTATATCAATTGAATAGAAATTTATAGCATTTGTTCTTTCTGGGCACCAGAAATTGGAAAAGAAATTATTCTTAACATTTATAAAATATTCAATATCGTTTAAGGTTATATTTTCGTTTGATAAGATAGCGTAATAATTAGTATGCGAGTTATTTGTTAATTTTATACCGACAAAATCTGATTCACCTTTATTTCTATAGAAGAGTGTAGCAGAGGATACAGAACAATTTTGAGTTATAATTGTTACTTTAAAAGTAATTTTTTTACCGGGGTAGCAGAATTTTGTTATTGGGTTATGTTTAATAATTATATTAGTTTGTGAATAAATTGTTTGAGTAATAAAAATTATAAAAAATATATATTTAAGCATAATTTAACTCCATTAAAAATTAAATATTAGACTAATAGTATGGGTTAACCCAAGAATATTATAAGTTGCGAGTGCGTAATCAATATTAAATTTATTTATTTTGATGCCCAATCCGGCAGTAAAATTGTTGAAAAATTTTTTTTCAAATTTGAATTTATAACCTGTTCTAATGAAAAGAATTTCAAAAAATTTAGCCTGCAATCCGGAAGAGATTGTTAATGGACTATCGTAATATTTTTGCAAATCAAGGTTAAGGTTAATTTTCCATACAAAGATAGCGAAACCTGTTTTAAAGCAAATTGGAGATATTTCTTTTTCTTTTATAAATTTTGATGATGGTGCAATATTCAATATTGAGAAAGCCCAATTTAAATTATTTTTTATTTTTCTAAAGTAACCGAAATCAAATGCTAAATTTGAATTTTGGTATTTGTCAATTTTTTCGTTAATAAATTTTAAATTTATTCCAAAGGAGGAATTATGTGAAATTTTAAAAGAATTGGCAAGGATAGATATAAAGTTATAGAAGCTAAAATCTCCGAGTGATTCAAAACCTTCCATTGTTTCAGAAGATATTGTTTTATTCAAGTCAGTTGTATAAAGCAATCCGAGCGAGAATCCAATTTTGTAGAAATTTTTTATTTTAAATATAGCGGTGAGGTTATCGTATCTAATTGATTCAAGGTATTCAAGGTGTGAAAGGGCGATTTGGTTATTAAATGATTGGGCGAGGTTTGCGGGGTTATAGTATATAGCGAATGGGTCATTAATTTCTGTTAGGCAGGCTTCTGCAAGTGAAGTAGCTTTTGCGCCAACTGGAATTTTTAAGAATGTAAAAGTTGTTTCACCTGGTGTGCTGGCATAAATAAAATTAACAAAAAATAAAATTAAAAAAATCATAAATTCACCTCACAATTGCCAATTTCCCTTTTTTTGTATTGCCTTTGTTATCTTCAATGTAATAAATATAAAGTCCCGAAGAGACTTTATTATTAGAATCGTTTAAAGCGTTCCAGGTGCAGATTCCGTTATTATCAGCTATAAGAGCGTCTTTAACGAGTTCGCCTGCGAGATTGAAAATTTTAATTTTTGAGCCTGGGGTTAAATTTTTAAATATAATTGGATTATTATCAGAAGGTGAGATTGCGGGGTTTGGGTAAACTACTGCTCTTTCTAAGGTTTCAGCAGGAATTATTGCAAGGATTGTATAGATACCAAATTTATCAATATAGCCGTAGCATAAGTTATCAATTTTATTAACAGTTGATTTCTGAATAAAAGCCCATTCATTATTATTTTCGTTTAATCTGAATAGTTTGAGGTTATTAATATTTATAGAAGTTGAATCAAAAATTTCGTTATGGTCGGAATCAGGGAATGGAATAAAGATTTGAATATAGTTATTTAATTTATCTATTGGAATTTTTTGTGAAGCTGAATTTAGGGCGCATATTTCGTAGAAGATATTTTCGGAAGGCAGGTTTATATAAGGGTAAGATTTAGCCAACTTAAATGCATTAGAAATTTTTTCAAGGATTGGGTTATTTTCTTTTAATAAGTCTGAGTTATTTTTTATTACAATAGCGGTTGCGTCATTTGGGAGGGTATTAGGTGGTATAATAATTTTAGTTTTTTCGTTTATTTTATAAATTGTTTTTCCTTTTGAAGAGGATATAGATTCAGCTGAGACGGAGTAAACGGATTTAGAGAGTCCGACAGCCAATTCGTCGTTATATAACGAAGCGACTGCGAAATAAAAGCCCGGGCATCCTGTTCCTAAATTATTTACGATAATAGTTTCTGGTGTTTCTGAATAATTAGCAGGGAATTCTCCGAAGTAGTTAGCATTTTGGAAATCAATTAAATTATTTATTTTATTTGTAGAATATTTTACTATATATCTGACAGCGCTTCCGAGTTCTTTTGAAATTTTTGGAGAAGTGAAGTTTAGAATAACAGAGCCTGTTTGGTTGCCATTTGGATAAGCTTTTAAGTCTGAGATAGTGAATAAAGGGTAAGCGTAAATAGTTTCTGATAGTTGTGAATGATTATTTGCGTTGTCAACTGCTTTTAAAGCGATTTGATATTTTTTGCCATTTGATAGAGAAGTTAGGGTAGTGGTTGTAGTGGACGAAATATTTGAGGTTGAAAAAGAATTAGTGCCGTAATAAATTTTATAGTAAGCGATATCAGTTTCGGGGTTAGGTGACCAGTTTAGAATTAAGAATTTATCACCAGCGAGGAGGAGTTTTAAATTTTTAGGTTGAGAAGGTGCTGGATTAGTTGAAGGCGTTGCTGAAACAATCTCTGAAAATCCATCATTTGTTTGAGATATAGTATCAACCACTCTCAATTTATAATAATAAGTTATATTGTTAGTCAGATTTTTATCTGTGTAAATTGTTGAATTTGTTGAGGCAATTATTGAGTAATTAGAGTAATAATTTGTTGAGCGGTATAACAGATAATTTTTTATATCTGGTTCAGGGTTTGGGTTCCATTTTAATATGACATTACTATTTCCTGCGATAGCGATAAGACCTTTTGGTTTAATTGGTTTTGGATTAGTTGAAGGTGTTACAATTATAATAGATGAAAAATCACTTTCATAACCTGAGTTATCAACTGATTTTAATTTATAGTAATAATTTGTATTATTTAAAAGATTTAAATCTCTGTAATTTGTATTTTCTGTTTCTGCTATTAAGTGAAAATTTGTATTAAAATTTGAGCGGAAAATTTTGTATTTTAGGACATCCAATTCTTTGTTTTTTGACCAGATTAACAGGACATTTGAATTTCCTGGAATAGCTATAATATTTGTTGGAGGAGAAGGTTTTTTATTTGTATATTTTTCCATATTCCATATATCATTTATAGTGACTATTCCATCGTTATCGTAGTCTATTAGTGTTACTTCTCTATTTTTGCTTTGAGTATTAAAATCTCTTTCCCAGATATTAGTTTTATCAGTGTATTTATATTTATACTTTAAAGTTGTGAACTCTGTTGTTTTTAATTTATAAAACCAGATATTATTATAAAGGAATTCCATTTTAGAGCCGTTCCAATTTAATGGTGAAGGTTCACCTGCTATATAAAGGCCTCCTGGGATGAAATCTTTATTCATTTTACAATAAATTAGTGCTGTAATTGGTTTACCTGGAACTACTTGAATTATTGATGAAGGTGGGGATTCATTATTTGGCATATTAGTATAAGCGTCAACAGAGGTTACATAGATGTAATTTGTAATTCCATTTGAAAGGCTTGTTATTTCAAAAGAATTGGATTTAATAAGTGATGTATTAAGTTTAACAAATGATGGCAGAAATTTATTGCTGATGTAGATGTTATAGCCTATTACATCAAGTTCAACAGATTTTGACCAATTTATAATTACTTTTTGTGAATCAATTATAGCATTTATATTTGCAGGTGGGTCTGGGTCGCCTTCAAAATTGAATTCTAATTCTACGAATTTATTTGTTAAAGTTCCTTCTTTAACTTTTACAATATTTATAGGGTTTCCAAAATCATCTTTGTTAGTAAGGTAATAAGTGTTATTATTGTAACCGAAGGGTATAGTTAAATTAAAAGGTTTAATAAGTTCCAAAAGGTAAGAAGAGTTAATATTTGTTTGGACGCCGAATTTTATGTCAAGGTTAACTCCTGGAATAAAATAATTAGAATAAGTCCATAATCCGTTTCCTAAATTAGTCATTTTCGCGTAGGGAGGTTTATTTGACAAAGGAGGAACATTTCCAATAATAGCTTTAGGGTATTCATACCAATCAGCGAAAGTGGAGCAAGAAAATAATATTAAAATTAAAAATATTTTAAGTTTCATTTTTATTACCCTTTTAAATTATTTCACATTTACCCTTTCTATTCTTGCTGGAATTTTATTATAATAAAATCTTGCATCTTCTTTTATAGGAGTAAGCCAAACAATTTTATCATTTTCTTCTACAAAATCCCAGTCAATATTTTGAACTTTAAATATTACTTTAATTTTAGAAGTTGGAGTAACATTTTTTTCTAAAGAATAGCCGCTTGACATATTAGCGTCAATATATTTTTGAGCAATAAAAGTATTAAAATCAGGAACAGGGACTTCTTTATCAACTGGAGCAACATTTGTTCCCTGATAAGCATCTTTTGCTATTACGACATAGTAATAAGTTGTATTATTAACAACATTAGTATCAATGAATTCAGTTTCGCCAAATGGATTAGGGGATAGATTAGTTATAAAATTATAAGGACCTCCGTTTGTAGTTGAGCGGTATAATTCAAAATAACCGCCATATATAACATCAGGTTCAGGTGAATTATCCCATCTTCCTTGAGATTTTATTCGGACGATTACTTTTTTATCTTGTGGTATTAAATACAAATAAGGTGGATTAGGATGATGACCGAAATTACAGAAGACATAATAATTTGTTCCGCTTCCGTAATTTGGAATAGTAATTTTTCTTCTTATATCATTATCAATTTTAATAATTCTGCCTGCTGTAGAGGAAGTAACACTATTTGAGAGGTAAGAGCAGGGGAAGGAGCCGACAGCGGGTAATTGTTCATATTTCCAATTACTATTAACAAAGACTTGGAAAATGAAATTATAATCAGAGCCTTTTATAAGGTTTACTTTACAATAGTAAGTGCCGTCACCAACAGGAATAAAACTATTTGTTAATGCATTATTAACATTAGCAGCAAAAATTGTTCCTTGTCTTAAAATTATTCTTCTTTGTAAATTTGTGAAACTACCTTTTGCCCCAGGACCTTTAGCAGGTTGTGAAATAAGCAAAGCTGGAAAAGTTAATAAAAAAGCAAAATATATTTTACTTAACAATTTCATTTTAGTA
>Ga0308390_1000489_pt1 | contig 28430 bp, 14 predicted proteins | sample Hotspr2Sample149_FD_202358 | JGI IMG/M metagenome (GOLD analysis project Ga0308390, IMG submission 202358) | Hot spring phototrophic mat microbial communities from Mushroom Spring, Yellowstone National Park, Wyoming, United States - 20040719_149 ...
AGGTTCCGGGGCGGCCTCGAATCCGCTGAGTTCCACTTCCACGGGCCGCCGCGTTTTCCGGCGATATTCATTAATAAAGGTATTCCGCAGGATGGTCAGCAGCCACGCCTTGATATATGTGCCTTCCTTGAATTTATCGTGGAACCGCAGCGCTTTTACAAAGGTGTTTTGTGTCAGGTCTTCCGCGTCAGCGGGATTCCGGGTCAGGCGGAGAGCCACCGCATAGAGCATGTCCACATGTTCCAGGACCTGCCGCTCGAATTCCCTGGACCGTGCTTTTGGCTTGGGGTCGCTCACGTATACCACCTAACTTTTACACTGAACTAACTGATGCTGTTGTTTAAGGATTCCATCCCGCTTGACCGGTAAAGAAAGTGTAACAAGTTCCCTGTTTTTAAATCAATCAATCGGAATTTTCTTTCACGGTGTCTGTCCGAAGAAACCGATTGGAGACCTGAAAATCCCTTCTCGACAGGGAATACTTGACGGCGGCCGGCTTTTTTGTCTGATTTATCGGATTTTTTTTGTGGAAAACGGTGAAAATTTTTCTGATATCACTGAATTTAGGTGAAGGAAAGTCTTGACAATTGCGTGAAGGTTTACTACAATACTTGTCAAGAGTTTATTTTAACGCAGCATATGGGATCTGGAAAGGACTATCCGTCTGGTGTGTCTTGGCTGGATCCATGAAACGGAGAACAGGTTGCTGGTGAGGAAATCACAGTGGCACCGGCGTTAAAAAAGAGAGTGGTACTGGACATCGGTACCAGCGCGGTTCGGTTTTGCGAACTGGCAAAAACCAAAACCGGACTGCAGGTGACCCGTTTTGTTCAGCGTGAATTCGACGCGGATCCCGCCCTCGATGAAGAACAGCGCCGGCAGTTGCGCACAAAGGCCGTGCAGGATGTGCTGAAGGAAGCGCGGGCCAGACGGGGCAAACTGGTACTGGCAGTGCCTGGGCAGTCCGTCTTCACGCGCAGCCGGACCCTGCCGCCAGTGGCGGAGTACCGGGTCAACCAGATCGTTCGCTACGAAATCCAGCAGCAGATTCCCTTCGGTCTGGATCAGATCGCCATGGACTATCAGGTCCTGGGACGCAGTGAACAGGGCGGATATGATGTGTTGATGGCGGCGATCAAAGTGGATGTGGTGGATAAAAATCTGGAGATCGTCGCGCCGCTGAGGCGTTCTGTCGCATGGGTGGATATTGTGCCCATGGCCGCCTATAACTGGATGCGGCAGACAGGAGAGTTTGGTAATCCGTCTGAATGTGTGGCCCTTTTGAATATCGGCGCGTCTACGACAGACCTGATTATCGAACGCAATGGCCAATTCCGGTTTACCCGTCCCATTGCTTTCGGAGGCAATGACATTACAAAAGCCTTGGCGGAAGCCTTTAATATGGACTTCGCCACGGCAGAGAAACTGAAGCGGGAACGGGCTTTCGCGCCGACCGGAAATCCTCAGCGGGATGGCCAGGGTGGTGAAGTGATCGGCCGTGCCCTGCAGCGTCTGGTTACCGAAGTAACCCGGTCTTTCTCGTATTTCCGTTCCCTGCCCGGCGGCGGAACGGTCAACCGCGTGATTCTTTCCGGCGGTGGCGCCAGGTTAAAAAATCTGGCCGCTTATCTTCAGCGGCAGTGGAACATGGAGGTCCGGATTGCGAACGTCCTGAACGGCGTTTCGGTGGCTCCTGGAGCGGAATCCATTCGTGACGCGGCGGAGCAGGCCGCCGTGGTGCTGGGTTTGGCGTTACGCTGTACGGCTGCCGCGCCGCTGACCTTTGACCTGATTCCACCCCGCCTGGTCGCGGCCGCCCGGCGCAAAGAACAGGCCGTCTACTGGGCCCTGTCCATCTGTGCGGTGATTCTCATTTTCTTTTCAATGGTTCCCGCGGAACACAAGAAAAACCAGTTGGTGAAACAGCGGATCGAGGAACTGAAAAAAATCATCCGCACGTATGATCCCGAACTGGTGCAACGTATCCGTCCTGGTTCTCCGCCTCCGGTTTCCACACTGAATGAAGAGCTGGCGAGACGGAAAGCCGCGGTGCGGCAGGTGGAAAACCAGGTTAAAGCATTGGATATGGCCCGGCGTCAGCGACGATTCTGGATGGATGAATTGTCCCTGATCGCGGACGCGCGGCCTGCCACAGGCGGCATCTGGTTTGCATCCGTAGAGACGACGGTGGTGGAAGATACGCCCGCGGGGGGACCAACTCCCGGACCGCAGCCGGGTCGAGGTGGCCGCCAGGACTCCACGACCGCTTTGAAGACCGGTTTTCCGGGCATTCAGCCGCCGGGAGGAGTGGCCAGAGGGGCCGGCAGGCGTGGAGCTGGGGGGGCTCCAGGCCCTGGTGGACCCGGGCCCGCCCCTGCGCCGGGAGCCCCGGCAGCCGAGACCGTGGAGACACGGTCCCAGCCGATTCCGAACGGAATGATCGTTAAGGGATATGCCGAAACGGATATTGTTCTGACGCAGTTTATCAGTGAACTGAAACAGATTTACCGGCAACTTGGCGCGAATGTGTACCTTTCCGTACAGGACGTGATATTCAAAGAAGCCGCGGTACAGTCACAGCCGTGGAGTGTGCTGTATAACGCGACACTGGCCGGTGCCGGAACTGGCAGCGGTGGTGGGGGAGCCGTGCAGCAGCAGGGAGGTGGGGGAGCCGGGATTCTATCCTTTGAGATTACAGTTAAATTCCGGCGTTCACCGCAGCCGCCCACGAAACAGGAACAGCCCAACCAGGGAGGGAGCGGCGCATGAGTGCCCGTACTGCCAACCTTGTGTGGGCGGCCATCCTCATCGTGGTTTTAGCCGGAGTGGGGGGGGTGTGGTTTGTGTTCATTCGGCCGATGTTCGACCAGTACAAGCAGGATGAACGTACCCGCCAGTCCCTCGAAGAAACCCTGGATAAACTGCGGGAAACGTTCGCGGGCTACAAGCCGGAACTGATGCTGGATTTGTGGCAGCGCAGCCTGCAACCCTGGCGGCAGGCCCGGGAAGAACGGGCCGTCTATTTCAACTTGGCCGACTGGACCAGGTATGAAGGAAAGCCAGATGAAGGCCGGATGAAAAAATTCTGGTATTTCGAAGAATTGAACAGGATTGTCAAGGAATTTTATGACAAAGTATATGCCAAGAGGGGGAATTACAATGCGTTTCCCAAAAACCCCCTGGACATGTTTGATATCCCCGGTCAGCAGGCGTATCAGACACGGGATATCACGGACAAGGAAATCAATGATAACCTCTCGGAACTGACATTTGGGTTGAAAGTTTGTGAGTTCCTGCTGGATCACAATGTGACACAGGTGAACGACATGACCCTCTGGCCGGCGTGGATTTCGAAAGATCATGCCGAGATTCTGGGCATGCGAACGGTGGGGGTGGAATGCGTGATTACCATGCGGGATTTGGCAAAACTCATGGATGACATGCGCACGGCAGACCGGTACTTCAACGTCAACGCGATTCGGATCACGTATCCGTATATCGCGTACAACGTGGAACCCCAGTTGAATGTGTCCATGATCATCAGTCAGGCGAATTACCTGAAACGCAAAGTGGAGCAGAGTGAAAAAGCGGCCGCTCCCGCCGCCGGCGGACCCGCCGGACCTGGCATGCCACCCGGAATGGCAGGCCGTCCGCAGGTACAGCAGGCTCCCGTGGCGGAACCGGGCGCGGTCAGCAAAGCGTGGAAGTGGTTCAAAAACAACATTCTGTACATACACTGACAACATCATGTCCGGCCTGAAGGCCGGGGGAAAAGGACGACTTGGTAGACAAAGTTCAAAAAATAGGCACGTGGATCTGGCGCAACAAAGAACGCGCGGTGCTGCTGGTCATGCTTGTGGTGCTGGGGTACCGGGGGTGGGCGCTGATGTCTCCGCCTCCGATGCCCAACTGGCCGAAACTGCAGCCGCCCAAACCACAGTTGCCGGATGACCTGTCGGAACTGGCGGAACAGAACATTGAATTGCCGCCGGTACCCCCGGCACGACCGCCCGCCGATGTGCCTGAATCCTATGCCTCGCTGTATCAGAAAAACCCATTCTGGTATTATTCAGGGTCTGGTGCGTCCCAGGGAGAACAGGAAATCACGGTGGAGCAGTTGAATATTCAGTTGCTGAACCTGCAGCAGGTCCAGGGGAAATGGCGTGCCCGGCTCAGGACGACCAGTACAACCAAATGGTACGACGAAGGCGAGCAGTTTGAAGAGTTTGAAGTGTTGCGGATTAATCCGGACGAGAAAACAGTGGAAATCCGTTCTGAACGATACGGTAAAAACTTCACCCTGAAAATGAACCGGTGAGACAGGCTTATGCTGATGAACACGACAAAGACAATGCCAGCCGGAATGACCCGGAACAGGTCCCGGGAACATCGGGAGGAACAGAGCGTAATGAGTACTTACGGAAGACGCTGGATCGGTTATGGGGGCGTCGCGGCCCTTCTGGCAGGTTTGGTGCTGGGCATGTTTTCCGCGGTGGCCCAGGATACCGCCGCACCGCCACCTCCTCCCGCCCAGGAAGCATCCGACGCGGGCGCGGCAGGCGCTGCACCGGCGGAGAGTGCGGTGGCAACGGCGGCCTTGCCCGAGGACGAGCAGTATTACCGCCGCGGCGTGGAGCTCTACAAACAGGATCTCTATCGTGAGGCCCTCACGGAGTTCAACCGCGCGCTTGCCATTAATCCGAATCACGAAGAGGCACGCCGTTTCCAGGAAAAGGCTAATGCCCGTCTTCAGGAATCCCTGGCCGGAGTAAGTGGTGCTGCTCCCGCATTCGAAACGATTGATCCCGACACGATCCGGAAACAGGGTGAGACCATTCCACCCAATGCGGATGAGGTAAAGCGGGAACGGATCCGGAATCTGCTGGATACCGCCGCGCGGTACATGGAGGCGGAGCGGTACAAGGTGGCCGTGGAAATTTACAGCAATGTGCTGCTGATCGATCCCAACAATCCTGAAGCCAAGGAGGGTCTGCACAAGGCCACGCTGGGGGCCCGCGCGCAGAACGTGGCCGAAGAGGAAAAGGGCATCCAGCAGGATCGGGCCATGATTCGGGAATATATCGAAAAGTCAAAACGTCTGCCGGAAGGCGCGGATGCCACAGGTATCAAGCCCTATAAATTCAGCGTGCCTGAAATTGAGGAGAAAATTGAGGAGACCAAAGAGAAAAGCACGATGGAAACAGTGCTCGAATCCCCAGTGAGTATCGAATTTGAGGATATTCACCTCAGTGAAGTGGTGAATTTCATCTCAGACAGTTGGGATATCAACATTGTGATTGATAACCGCGCGGTTGAGCCGCCAGCGAAGGCCCAGCCGCCTCAGGGCGGACAGCCTGCCGGTGGTGCCCCGGGTGCTCCCGGGATGCCGGGTGCATTTCCTGGTGCTCCGGGTGCTCCCGGGATGCCGGGCGCATTTCCGGGAGCGGTGGGTGCCCCTGGTGCTCCGGGTGCGTTTCCCGCCGCGGGAGCCCGTCCAGGAGCTGCGCCAGCATTTGGCGCGCAGCGTCCGGGTACACCTGGATATGGACCCCAGCAGCCAGGCGCTCAGGGGACGGTTGGGGCTTCCTACGATGCGGTGTATGGACCGAAATCCTCTGGGATCATTCCCTATATCAACATGAAAAACGTAAGTCTTGGTGAGGCCCTGAAAGCCATACTGCGGCCATTGGGACTGGATTATGCCATCCAGCCCGGTTTCCTGTGGATCAGCAAACCGGAAATTATCCGCCGCGAGACTTTTGAAAAACTGGAAACCCGTTATTACGAATTGCGGAATGCGGGATCGGAGACCCTGTACAAACTGGTTCTTCGTAACCGGTTTGGCGGAGTTGGTGGCCGGATGGGCGGCATGATGGGCGGCGGCATGATGGGCGGTATGGGAGGATATGGCGGCGGCATGATGGGTGGCATGGGCGGATATGGCGGCGGCATGATGGGTGGCATGGGTGGATATGGCGGCGGTATGGGTGGCATGGGCGGATACGGTGGCGGCATGATGGGTGGCATGGGTGGATATGGCGGCGGCATGATGGGTGGCATGGGTGGATATGGTGGCGGTATGATGGGTGGTATGGGCGGCGGACTGGATGTGACTGCCATCAGCAACATCTCGGATCTCTTCAGTACCATTAGCGATACTCTGGTCGGTGAAATGCCTGCCACCATTGGCACGCTGGGCCTGCGTGCAACCGGTACAGGGGCCATGGGTGGGGCAACCACCGGTTATGGTGGGGGATATGGCGGTGGCTATGGTGCCGCTCAGAACCAGGCTCAGTTGGGTGCGGGACAAAGTAACTTCGGATTGGGCAGTGACCTGCTGTCCATGCTGGAACGGCTCGTACCTCCAGTGTATGAGCCTTACACCAACGAAGTACTGTCCGATATGATTTACAACCCGATGAATAACATGCTGATCGTGAAAAACACGCCATCCAACCTGGATGCGTTCGAAAAGCAGTTGGCCCAGATAGACGTGACCCCGAAACAGGTCAGTATCGAGGCCAAGTTTGTTACGATCCGCCTGAACGACCTCAAAAAAATTGGTTTCAAATGGGATGCTTCCCTGTCGGATAAAAATAATCGGAGACGTCCGATCCCGATTCTTCAGCAGAATGGGTTTTACAATTACGATATTAACGGAGATGGGGTAGACGAACGGGTGCCCTTCTACACTCGGCCGGATGGCAGTAGTGTGTATAACAATACCTTCACCGATGCCACGATTGGCGGTCTGATCAATCCGGCATCCACGGCTTCACCGACGTTTTCGATTCTTGGAAATATCATCAACAGCGGTGATGGCGACAAATTGAGCCTGACGCTGGATTATCTGGACAGTATCGGCGAGTCCGAACTGCTGAGCGCGCCGCGGGTCACAACTATGAACCGGAAACCCGCCGTGATTGCCGATTTCACTACGGAGTATTACGTCTCGGCGATTTACACGGATATTTATCAGAACTACTATGGCGGTGTAAGCGGTGGAAACACGACCAACTTTATCAACAGAGTAATTCCACAGTCCTATAACTTCGGTATTTCGCTGTCCGTTACGCCCCAGATCCGCGACAATGACCAGGTGCGGTTGTGGCTGAATCCCGAAGTACGGACCCGGATTGGCCAGAAGACTTTCCAACAGACACAGGTAATCAATGGCAGCGAACTGACAAATGAATTCGTGCTGCCGACTACGTCCTGGCAGGCGGTGTGGACCAACGTAATCGTGCACGATGGGGATACCCTTGTGCTGGGTGGTCTGGTGCAGGATCAGACGTCTAAAGCTACCGACAAAATGCCATACCTCGCGGACATCCCGGTGATCGGTTTCTTCTTCCAGGGAAAGAGCAAGGAGACCAAACAGTCCAGTCTGCTGATTTTCGTGACGCCACAGATCGTCGATTCCACGGGCGCCCGGTTCTTCAATGTCGGGGCGGATACCTCTCGTCCGGGAGCGACTCAAAGTCCAATCTGATCCTTAGCACAGGTCAATGCAGTACAATATCGCGCGGCGGCCGAGGCCGACCGCGCGAATTTTTTTTCGGAGAGACGCGGTGTTGACATGGAGTGAACAGATTTATCGTTCAGCCCTCGCCATAGCCGCGCCGTTGGCCCGGATATGGATTCGGAGGCATTCTCGTTATGGACCGCTCCAAGGCCGGTTCTGGCTGGATTCGGTCTCTACGCCGCGGCAAGGCATCTGGTTTCAGGCCTGCAGTCTTGGCGAAGTGAATACCGCGCGCCCTCTGGTGGTGGAGGCGGCCAGGCTGTGGCCGGATATACCTATTCTCTTGTCTTCTTCCACGGTAACTGGCCGACGTCGGGCGGAAGAAGTTGCAGGCCCTGACCGCTCCCGATGGTTTCCTTTCGACGACGCGGCAAGTGTGAAACGTTTCTTCAACCGGGCCGATCCCCGGGCGGTCGCCCTGCTGGAGACAGAAATCTGGCCGGGATTTCTTGTCGAGGCGGAACGGCGCAATATCCCTGTCGTGGTGCTGAACGGCCGGATCAGCGACCGGGCGTTTCCCCGGTTTCGGCGTTATGCCTCGCTTTTCAGACCCGCTTTCCGACGGCTGAAGATGGTAGCGGCCCAGAATGAGACGTATGCGGAGCGGTTTATGGAACTGGGGGTTCCCGAAACCCGGATTCGGGTGACCGGCAGTCTGAAATTTGACGCGGTGCAACTGGAAGCCGATCCAGTCAGACGCCGGCAACTGAGTATCACCCTGGGGTTGAGCGATAGTGACCTGCCACCGCTCGTGGTATTCGGAAGCACACGCCCAGGGGATGAGGCGCTGGCGGCCGCGTGCCTGGAACGTTTGGGGGCGGTCTTTCCGAATGTCTGTTGGGTTGTCGCTCCGCGTCACGTGCAACGGGCCGACGAAGTGGAGCCCCTTTTCCGATCATTTGGGGTCGTGCGTCTTTCAGCTCTGAAGACGGTGAAAACTTTACCCGGGAAAGTAGTGCTGGCTGACACAGTGGGGGATCTGGTTACACTTTACAGTCTGGCCGCGGTGGCGGTCATCGGGGGCAGTTTTTATCCAGGAGTGGAGGGGCATAATCCGTTGGAATCTGCCGCGCTGGGCGTCGCCACCGTCTACGGTCCGTACATGGGTAATTTTCCGGATGCGGTGGCGGCACTGGAAAACGCGGGCGGCGCGCTGCGCCTGGCATCCCCGGACCAACTGGCGGATGCCATCGAGCGGCTGTTGTCTGATCCTGCGGAACGGGCGGTTTTGGGTGCCAGGGGTCGGCAGGCCGTGCTGGCTGGCCGCGGTGCGGTGCGCCGAAACCTCGACTGTCTGGACGAAGTGTTGCGGTTGACCTCCGGAACAGATCATGACGCGTGAGACGGTAAGATCAACCTGGTCCGGCCGGCGGCAGGGCGATCTTTTTCTGGCCGGTATGTTCCTGACGCCCGCGCTGCTGCTGCTGTTTTTGTTTACCTATTATCCCATGTCTGTGGCGGTGTGGATGAGCCTGTACGGGGGGCGGCGTGGCCCAGGTCCGTGGGTTGGACTGGACAACTATTGGGAGGCGCTCACCTCTCCAGATTTCTGGATGGCCCTGCGGGTGACCGTGTATTACGTGGGCGGCGTGGTTCCCGCCTCGCTGGTGCTCGGATTTCTGATCGCCTATGGACTGCACCGGATCGGACCGGGCCGGGCCTTATTACGCACTTGTTTTTTTATTCCCTACATTACCTCCACGGTAGCGGCCGCGATGGTATGGCGCGCGCTGTTCAATCCCCGATTTGGGGTGGCCAACCAATTGCTGTTATGGGTTGGGCTGCCAGCCCAGCGGTGGCTGCTCGAGTCCCGCGGCGTGCTGCATCTGCTTTCCGGCGGATGGATTCCTGAAGACTGGGGACCGAGTCTGGCGCTCTGTTGTGTCATTCTGTTCGATATCTGGCATCTTTCCGGGTTTATGGTGGTGGTTTTTCTGGCCGCTCTGCAGGCCCTGCCTCGGGAACTTGAAGAAGCCGCCCGTCTGGACGGCGCGGGCAGTATGACGCTGGCAGTGCGGATCGTACTGCCAGCTGTGCGTCCCACTTTGCTGTTTCTGGCCGTGACGGGCGTATGCAAAACCCTGCAGGCCTTTAACAGCATCTATACCCTGACACAGGGCAGTGCAGTATTGCCGGAGACACAGAGTCTGATCTATTACGCGTACGCGCAGTTCTATGAGTTCGGTTATTGGGGCTATGGTTCGGCGGTTTCCGTGATGCTTACGGTGCTGATCATTGGACTGACCTTTCTGCAGTTCAGGGTGCTGGACGAGGGGAGGCGCGCTTCATGAATATCACTCGTTCGGCATATGGATTTCCTTTGCCGCTCCCGATCAGGCTGCTGCGGAAAAACGCTGGAATCTTTTTGCTGTATGTGGCGCTCATGGGTGGTGCTTGGCTGTTCTGCTGGCCGTTCCTGTGGATGCTGAGTACCTCCCTGGAAACCTTCCAGGAAGCAATGGCTCCCGGACTCGGAATCTGGCCTGCCTCCTGGCACTGGGAAAATTACGTGGAAACCTGGCGGTCCACGTCCTTTCCACGTTATTTCCTCAATTCCTTTGTGGTTGCGGGGACGGTGGCCGTAGCCGTAACGGTCAGTGCCGCCCTCGCAGGTTATGCCCTGGTGTTTCTCCGCTTTCCCGGGCGACGGCTGGCCTTCCTGGTAGCGCTCGGAGCAATGATGGTGCCTTTTGAGGCGGTGTTTATCCCGAATTTTGTCCTGATCGCCCGGCTGGGCTGGTATAACACCTTTGCTGCGCTCATCGTGCCGTGGTGCGCGAATGGCTTTTCCATTTTCCTGATGCGCCAGGCATTCCTGATGATTCCAGCCGATTATTACGAAGCGGCCCGGCTGGACGGCTGCGGTGCCGTACGTTTTTTGTTTCGTGTGGCCCTCCCGCTGGTTCGTCCGACCCTGTCGGTCACGGCTGTGTTGGCGTTTCTCGGCAGTTATAACGCCCTGCTGTGGCCGCTGATTGTCACGGCGGACGGTTCACGCCGGGTTGTGCAGGTGGGACTGACGGTCTTTACCACCGAGTCAGGAGTACAGTTGCATCTGCTGATGTGCGCGGCTACGATTGTGATGCTGCCCAGCGTGCTGCTGTTTCTGCTGGCACAAAGGGCCGTTTCGGAGACTATGCTGGTTTCGGGGGTCAAAGGATGATCCGTTATCTTTGTCCGGCACTGCTGGGTATCGCTATGCTGCTGGGATCTGCAGGTTGCGGGAAAGGACACGGAACCTTCCTGCCAGTGGATGAGCATACCGCCGTATTCTGGGACCGTCAGGATACCCAAAGCGCATCGCTCATGCGGGAACTGGTGCAGGCTTTTAATACCCAATCCGGCCGTATGCCGATTCGGTGGGAGCACGCGGGGGGATACACCGAGATTTTCCGAAAAGTATCGGCGGGTATTCAGGCAGGATTGCTTCCGGCTATGGCTGTTTCCTATGAAAGCATGACCAGCGAATATATCGCCGCCGGCGCGGCGGTGCCCCTCGAACGCTGGATTCATGATCCCGAAATCGGGCTGAGCGAAAAAGACCTCTCGGATTTTTTTCCGGCCGCCCTGCAAAGCAATCGTTACCCGGCCCATGGAAACCGCATGTATTCTTTTCCGCTCGCCAAGAGTGTGCTGGTGATGTACTGTAACCGCGAAATAATGCGTTGCGCGGGGGTGGAACGGCCGCCAGAAACCTGGAAGGCCTTTCTCGAGGCCTGCCGGACGGTCCGGAGGGTAACGGGAAAACCAGCCTTTGCGACTGTGCCCGACTGTTCCACGTTCAGCGGTATGGTGTTCAGCATGGGGGGAGAGGTGTATGACGGACAGCGGCTTCAGTATGACGGCCCTGAGTCTCTGGCCATGCTGGAACTGCTGGAGACCATGGTTCGGGATAATCTGCTGTTCATGGCTTCGCCTGGGACTTTTGATGACAACATCGCGCTGGTCCAGGGGGATGCGGCGTTTGTGCTCCGGTCCAGTTCCAGCCGCGCTTATCTCCTGCGTATGGCCGGTGAGCATGGAACCGAACTGCTGGATATCGCTCCCATTCCCCAAAAGGATCCGAATCGTCCCGCCACGGTGCTGTTTGGTCCCAATGTGACCATCTTTGCTGTACCGGAGCTGCAGCAGGCCGTTGCGTGGTGCTTTACGCGATGGTTTACCGAACCGGAGCAGGCCGCGCGCTGGGCCGTGGCAACCGGATACATTCCCGTTCGGCGATCTACCCTGGCTCATCCGCTTGTCCGGGAGGCATGGGCGCAATGGCCTCCGAACCGGGTACCGTACGATTGCATGTCCTTTGCCCGGCCGGAACCCAACGTGGACGGCTGGCAACAGGTCCGGGCATTGGTGGAGAGGGCCCTTGCGGAGGTAATGTCGGGAACCCGGACTGCCCGGGATGCGGCAGAGTGGCTGCAGCAGGAGGGGACCCGTGCCCTGGAACGGGCCCATCGCGCGGGAGTCGGTAATGGCATATGAGCAGACGGAATCCTGACATTGCAGCAGGTTCCGATGCCCCGTGGCTGCCATGGGTGGTGGTTCCCTTTTCACTAGTGGTACTGGCGGTTGTGGGGCGTTTTGTACCCAATGCGGCGGCAGTGCCCGCGGAAGATCCCTGGCTCAGAGACTGGGTTTGGCCTTCCCTGAGTTCTATCACACGGGTGTTGCGGAACGGCGAGTTCCCAATGTGGAACCCTTACCAGCATGGAGGGTTGCCTCTTCTCGCGGATCTGCGGCAACCGGTGCTGGCCCCGCTGACGTGGCTGTTTGTGTGGTTTCCCTTCCCGGATGCGGTGCTGATCCACGGGATGGCCTGCCTTATGGGAGCAGGTTTTTTCACAGTACTGTGGATGCGGACAATGGGAAACTCATACCTTTCTTCCGTCTTCAGCGCGGCAGTGTATCTGCTTGGGCCTTTTGCGGCGGCTTCTGCCGCGCGGCCCGGTCTCGAAACGGTATGCTGCTGGCTGCCACTTGCCTGCTGGGCAACGGTTTCCTTTTTTCGCTGTCCGCGGATGTCGCCGATGGTGGTAGGCGTAATCGCAATGTCAGCCATGTTGCTTTCCGGGGAGCCTGTTGTTGCGATGACTGCTGTGGCGGCGGCGTGGATCCCAGGCATCCAGGTCGGATGGCAGATCCGTGCCGAGAAACACCGTTCGGAAGGGGATACGCACCTGCTGGTACGGCTTGTTCTGTGGAGTGGGGGTGTGCTGATGCTGGTGGCGCCCCAGTGGCTTCCCGCCGCGAGGCGATTTTTCATGGAAGGCTTTCCATCGGATCTGATCTGGACGGGCTTTCCGGCCTGCTGGGTACTGCCTGCGCGAGCCGCAGCGGTGGTGGAGCATATTTTGACGCCAGGCTTGGGCGTCTGTTGGGGCGATCCTGGTTTTACCCGGCATCTGGTCTACATTCATCCTCTGGTACTGCTCCTGAGTGTCGCGGCGCTGGCAGGAATGCGGAAGAGATCCCCAGGGTTGCCTGTAATAGGGGAGGCTTTTCTCCTCATTCCGGCCATTGTGGGGGGACTGTATTTTCCGGGGAGTCCGGTGTGGTCTGCTTTGGCCCTGCCGGGTCAGTTGGGAGTGGCGGGATTGTGCGGTCAGGGCGCGGATCGGCTTTTCGGTCCCGAACCGGACGCGAAACGGCGGTCGCTGCTTATCCTTTCGCTGTTTCTGGCAGGTGGCGTTTATGTGATTACCGGGGGCGCAGGTGGGTGGCAGGGGGCGGCGTTTGCTTTGTGTTGTCTGGTGGCGCTCGCGTGGGGGACACCTTATGTCGGCGGCGTGTTTCGCCTTGCGTTGCTGCTGGTGACGGCTGTTACCCTGCATCAGGAACTGGTGGTTCCGATGAACCTGCCGGGGAGGCTGCGGGGCCTTTCCCGCGCCGACCAAACCGCTTTGGCGGATATCCTGCAAAAAAAAGGAATCCAAGGGCGGGTTGCTGTGCTGCCGCCCCTGCGGGAAGAGGCTGTCGGGAGTCGGAACGCGGGGATGTTGCTGGGAATTTCATTCGTCAACGGATGGAATCATCAGGCATCCCGCGCGGCGGATCGGCTGCTGTTGCCGCCGGACAGAGGTTCTGCGGACGGCAATCTGGATGAGAATATGCTGGCGCGTCTTCGTCGGGTTTATGCCGTGAATGCCTTTGTTGTAGACCCTGAAGTGACGAAACATCTTCCCGCGGGATTTTCCCGGGCTGATTCACTGGAGAATGGAGCACTTTGGGTCTGTGACCAGCAGTTATCTCGCTGGACCCTGTATGGCCAATGGGTGGCTGTATCCCGTATGGGATCGGCGGCGGATATCCTGCGCGCTGCCGATCTTAATACGGTCTGTGTGCTGCAACTGGATACGGAGGGTGCCAGAATCCTTGCAGACCGCATGACTTTGGAAGGCGGTACTGCGCCTCGGCCGGAGGGGCGTGTATTTCCTCTGGAAGAGGGAGTGAATCGTTTGTCTCTTCGGATACAGTCAGAGCGTCCAGTCCTCCTCGCGGTGGCGGATGCCTGGGATCCGGATTGGATCTGTTATGTAAACGGACGGCTTACCCCCATCATACCGACAAATGGAATGGGACGGGCGGTGATGGTTTCCGCCGGAGAATCCACGGTGACCTTTGCTTACGCACCGCTTTTGTGGAAACTGGGGATGGCGTCGGGGCTGGTTTTGCTGGCCATGTTCTGTGTGTATGGCGTGATACTGCTGGTCGGGAACAGACCAGATTAACCTTAAATGGCGAAGGGTGGGGCCGATTCGTGCTTACCGGGCTGCGGAGGGAATGGCGGCTATGAAGGGAACCGATACCCCCATGGATTCCGGTTTTGGGGGGGCAGGTTTGACAAAGGATTCGATATCGGCAAGGGCTTTCGCCAGACATTCCGGACAGTACCCATGACTGATGGGGCCGCTCATTCCGGCCAGCAGCGCCGGGGATGGGTTTATCCATCCTTCCGCGGTGTGAACCTTTTTACAGACGCAGCACTGGGTAATCATGGGTTATCCTTCCCAAAACTTTACACCTTCAAGCAATCCCTGTGCCGAATTTAGAAACTGTTCAGGTTGAAAAAACGGTTGTTTGCTCATTACACTGTAGTTTACACTAGATGTTGTGTGTTTTTGCAATCTGTTTCGCAAAATATTGGATGACAGGCCTGCCTGTTGGAGCAGCCATTAGCCCAACCGGCAGGATTTGCCGAAACCATGCGCCGGAAAGGAAAAAAAGGACTTCCCGCTGTCAAAAATGACCGCTGACCGGTGACGGATTTCCGTCATTACCATGGAAGACACACGATGATTGAAGTGATGAACCTGACCAAAAATTACGGCAGTCTGCGGGCGGTAGACGGGGTGTCCTTCACGATTCCAGCCGGCCGGATTACGGGCTTTCTGGGACCGAATGGTGCCGGGAAATCCACCATCATGCGGGTGATTACAGGTTTCACGCCGGCCAGCGGGGGAAAGGTTGAAGTGGCCGGTTTTGACGTGTCCCGTCAGCCTCTTGAAGTCAAACGCCGTATTGGGTATTTGCCGGAACATGTCCCTCTCTACGAAGAAATGACGGTTCGCGGTTTCCTGAGATTCGTGGCGGGAATCAAAAGAATTTCCCGGGAAAATCACCAGTCAGAAACAGACCAGGTGATGGAACGGTGCGGCCTGACCGTAATGGCGAACCGGATTATCGGCAACCTGTCCAAAGGCTATCGGCAGCGGGTGGGGCTGGCTCAGGCCCTCCTGGGCAATCCGCCCGTGCTGATTTTGGATGAGCCCACCGTGGGGCTGGATCCCCGGCAGATCGCGGAGGTCCGTGCCATGATCCGCTCCCTCGGCGGCGAGCATACCATTCTGCTCAGTACGCACATTTTGCCTGAAGTCTCCATGGTCTGTGACAGCGTGATTATCATTCATCGTGGGCGTGTGGTGTATGACGGACCGGTTCCGGATTCGGGTAAGGGGGGCGCATCGCTGGAGGAACTGTTCATGAGGGCCGTGGCTGCCGATCCAGCCGGTCAGGATGAACCGGCCGGAATCCGTCGGGAGAAGGAAGCATGAGCAGGATCTGGACGGTCTGCCGCCGTGAATTCATCAGTTACTTTCAGACCCCTGTGGGTTATGTCGCGCTGGGGGTTTACGCGCTGATCTGCGGGCTGGCGTTTGTGCTTTCGCTGTTCATGTACGCGAAAGTCTCGGTGCAGCCGCCGGCCTACGGGTATACCTCTATCCCGAATTTCGGAGAAGCCCTCGTCAGTCCCTATCTTGTTTTTTGTGGCATCCTGTTCATGTTTCTCTCGCCGCTGATTACCATGCGCCTGCTGGCGGAAGAACGGAACCGGGGTACCCTGGAACTGCTGCTGACCTGGCCGCTTACGGACCGCGACATCATCTTCGGGAAATATCTGGCCGCTGTGGGCATGCTGCTGCTGATGATGCCGGTGATCGCGCTGCATCTGTTTCTGGCATCCCGTTTCCGCCCCTTGGAACCGGCCGCCATCGCGCTGGGGGTGGCCACGGTGGTGCTGATGGGACTGGCCCTGATCAGCCTGGGCATGTTCATTTCGGCGGTATCCCGATCGCAGGTGGTGGCCGGGACCCTGACTTTTGGTGTGAACCTCGTGATGTATATCGCGGGGAATGTCGGGGAAAAACTGCCCCAGCGGAACCCCGCGCCCGAAGGATGGCCCGAAATGTTGCGCGCGGGGATTGGTGCCGTATGGGAATTGTTTCGCGGATTGCTGACCCAGTTGCCGCTGGACGCTCACGCCCGGGATCTTACCCTCGGCGTGGCCCGGCCGAGGGATATCGTCTACTACCTGCTGTTCGCGGCGTTCTTCCTGTTCCTGACCTTCCGCGCTCTTGAAAGCCGCCACTGGAGGGGAAAGTAATATGAAACTGCCCGGAACCAGACCGGCTGGATGGATGGCCCTGGGATTGCTTTTGCTTTCGGCAAACCTGATCTTTGTGTTTGCCGATGTTTTCGCCTTGCCGGTATTTCTGACGCTGCTGGGCGCGCTGGTTTTGGGCGTTTATGCCGGAGCGGCTACCTTGCTGGCCGCTGTGGGACGGGAGCGTGAAACGGTCCGCGCGCTGGGTGGTCTTAACGCGGTGGTTTCTTCGCTGCTGTTTCTGGCCATCTGCGTGGTGATATATCTACTGTTTGCCGGGTGGGATGTCACCTGGGATCTGACGCGCGAGGGATTGCGGTCGCTGTCGCCGATGACCGTGCAGGTGCTCGAAAATATGGACAAGCCTGTGACGGTGACCTGTTTTTTTCTGGATTCAGATGATGAAATGGTCGCAATCGCGCGGGACAAAACCCTGCGGTTTCTGGATCTGTGCAAACAGCACACGGACCAACTGACGGTAGAACTGCTGGATCCGACGGTGGAAAAGTTGAAAGTGGAGGAACTGGGGATCACCCATGCTTCACCACAGGGCACGGTAGTGGTGCGCAATGGCGATCGGAAGCGGGTGATCACGCTGTCGGGGGGCAGTCCACGGCTCGAAGAACGGGACTTTACCAACGCCCTGATCAATGTGCTGCGAGAGCAGAACCCCAAGGTTTATTTCCTGACCGGTCACCGGGAGCGGGATATTCTGAATCAGGACCCCCAGGAGGGGGCTTCCATGCTGGGCAATCTCCTGAGCGGCGAGTCCTACGCGGTGGAACGGATGGCCATAAAGATCACGGATCCTGAGGTGCCCGCGGACTGTGATTTGCTGGTCCTCAACAATCCGTCTTCTGATCTGCATCCTGTGGAACTCGAGGCCATCAACCGCTACATGGAAGGAGGCGGCCGGATGCTGATCCTGCTGGATCCCTGGCGGAATATCGCGCCGGGGGCGGCAGGCTCGGAACAATTGCGTCCCTGGCTTGAGAAAAACTACGGCATCGTGGTCGGAAGCGATATCGTGGTGACGGATGCGGCGGAGAACCGTTTTGATATTGAGCTCCGGAACGATGACGCGCCTTTCGCGGAGGTTGAAGAAGGGGCCATGAGTTTCCAGGGATGTTTCAGCAAAGATCATCCCATAACAGCCCGGTTTGATCAGACGATGCTGCTGGTTGCGGCCCGGTCTGTGTCGGTTTCGCGGGAGTTACCGGAAAAAACCGGCGCGGATATCCTGGTGCGGTCTCTTCCGGTCTTTTGGGGGGAAACCGATATTGAACGACTGGTCAAGGCGGGCGTGGCTTCCAGGGACGACGCGGACCTGAAAGGCCCGGTGCCGCTGGCAGTCGCGGCCGTGCGGCAGGTCGATCGCAACAGCAGTCCCCGCGGCCGGAGTGAGGCGCGGATGGTGGTGGTGGGGGACAGTGATTTCACGGCCAACAGCCACCTGTCCGTGCCGGGCAATCTGAATTTCACGCTCAACGCCGTGGCCTGGCTGTGCGAGAGCGAGGATCTGCTGGCTATGCGGCCGACGGCACTGGAAATGACGCCCCTCATGCTCAGTGATGTGGAACGGCGCGCGGTGGCCTGGGTGGCGGTCATGTTGGGGCTGCAGGTCGTGCTGGCGGCCGCCCTTGGCATGGTGCTGTGGAGGAGAAAACACCAATGACCGGCCGACACACGCTGGTTCTTGCTCTGGCGCTGGTTCTCCTGACCGCCCTGTATTTCAGTATACAGCAGTGGCGGGAGCGCCGCGGGATTCAGGAACAGGAACAGAAGAAGCTGGTTTTGCTGAATCCGACGGGGATTCGTGAGGTGGCGGTGATACAACTGGATGCGCCGGAAGTTCGGGCAGTCCGCGACGCGGCGGGACAACCGTGGAGGATGATCAAACCGGATTCCACCATTCCGCCACACCAGCCGCTGTGGAACCGGATTGTGGAAAAATACGCGGGGCTGTCCTTCGAACGGGTGCTTAAAAATCCCGCGGATGATATCGCGGCGTACGGGTTGAATCCGCCTGTGTTGCGGGTGGAGTTCATCGCCGAAGACGGAAAAAAGGATGTGATTCTGTTTGGGGATCAGGAGCCTACGGAACGTTTCCGTTACGCCTGTCGGCCGGATGATAAAACCATTTTTCTGATCGGCCGGGACCTCTTTTTTGAATTCAATCGTTCTCTGGATGATCTGCGGCATAAGTTCATCGCGGATGACCGGAACGCGGCGATTCGAATGATCGAGTTTGCTTTCATCTGGCGGGAGGGTGATACCCCGCCGAATGCTCCTGCGGCCATGAAACCGGGAGAAGAATCGGTGATCGTGCGGGCGGAACGGCCAGATGAAAACAGCCCCTGGAAATTGGTGAGTCCCGTGGAGGCTCCCGCCGATCAGGAAGCGCTGGACGCTTTGGCAAAATACCTGCAATTCGGGGTGGTGGCGAAATTTTTCGATCACCCGGAAAATTACGCGGACTTCGGACTGGATCCACCGAGGGCACGGCTTACCTTTGCGGATGTGGCCAAGGGCAACGCTCAGACCATCCTGATCGGCAATCTGGAGAATAGTGATGGAACCGGTGGGCTGTTCATCCGCCGCGCGGGCCAGACGGCGGTGGAACTGGTGGATCCCCAACTGGTGGAGTTGATTCCGCAGCGGCCCACCCAGTGGCGCGAAACCCGGCTGATTACACGACGGGTTTCTGACTTGTCCGCTGTGGTATGTGAGCGGGCTGAGGGTCCTTTCACGCTGCGTCGGGAACAGGATGGCGCGTGGCGGCTGGTGGATCCTGTTTTTGATGATGTCAGCGATCAGGTCATTTCCGGCTATCTGGCTGTGCTGAAGGAAACCCGCGGAGAGGTGGTGGAACAGTCTGCTGAGGTGGCGGGACTGAACCATCCCGATGTGCGGTTCATTTTTACCTACGCCGATGGCGTACAAGCAGAGTGCCGTTTGCGGCCGGATCCCAGTCAGGCAGGCGCGTGGCTGGCTACCCAGGACAGCGGCGGTGTGATCCGCCTCGTGGGAGTGGCCGCGGATGCCCTGCTGGTGAATCCGGCATCGTTCCGGTCGCGGGTACTGATGCGGTTTGAATCGTCACGTGTGAACCGGCTGGAATTCAGTCTCGATGGACGGCAGTATGTGCTGAGCATCCGGGAAGGACGATGGCGGGTGATTGAACCGGCCGGGTGGTCTATACAGAATCAGTCAGATGCCAAGAGTCTTCTGGAGATGTTAAGTAAGCTGGAGGCCGTGACGGTGCTGTCTCAAACGGCGGAACCAGGCATATCTGGGTTGGATACCCCGGTTTTTACGGCGGTGGTGCAATGCGTGGATCCTGCGACTGGTGCTGAATCCCGGATCGGCCCCCTTCGAATTGGCAATCCCGCGGCTGATGATCCGCAGCGGAGGTATGCGGATATGGCTGGCCGGCAGGGTCAGTTCCTGGTAAATCAGGAAGTCATTGAGACGGTTCGGACGGCAGTTCGGGGTTTGCATCCACTTACTCAGGATCGGGAAAACGATGGACAAGATGCCAAAAATATGGGAAAATAGGAGGGCTGAACTGCTGTTTTCGCTTAAATCTTGGTAATATTTGGAATTGCGGTTATTTAATTCTTGACACATAGCACCGGTTTGTGATATAAATTTTGACAAGAAATAAAAACATTCAGCAGGATGAACGCGTGGGTGTTGCTGTATCGGAAACAGCTGAAAGACGTACAGTATGAAGATGTTTCCGCGGCAGGCCGGATGAGGAACCTATCCGGCAGGTCCGTGGGTTGGGAGAGCATGCGGTGAACAAGCATCATGGCGGCATGTGGATGCGGATAATTGTTCGCGGGGTGTGGACCTTGGCAGCGTGCGCTGCGGTATGGCAGACCGGCCCTGGTGCGGCCGCGGATGATGGTGCCAGCAAGGCGGATGAAAAGGCCATCACCTGTGATGGTGTCCGTTATGAAGTACGGGTAAGTCCTTCTCCGGCGGAACCGGGTGCTGCATTGACATTCTCCATCGAAGCCCGTGATGCCGGAACGAATCAGTATTTGCGGATCAACCGGGCCGCGTGGTATTTCAATCCCACAACGGTAGCAAATTACAAGGTATATCTGGCTGATCCGACCAAGCCCAAACCTCAGCCCGATCGAATCGTTACCAATCCTGCTCCTCCCGGAGTGATTGCTGCGCTCCCCTCTGCCACGGGGAATGCACCCAATCAGGTGGGCGCTTATGATGTGCTCGTAGAAGTACAAACGGTGCTGGCGGACGGCGTGACGGTGAGCACCTGTGCGCCTCCAACCCTGATTTTTGCTTCATACATGCAGGTATTCACCACTCCGGCCGCTGATTTTGAAGCAAAAGATTACATCAGTGGAAATCAGTATATGTTGCCAGCTGGAGACTGGATTCCCCTGTTCGGTTTCAACATGAAATACAATAAGCAGGACCCTGCGCCGCGGGCCCTAACTAAACTGATTTTTACCCTCAAAGCGGATCCAAACCAGGGTGGGACAACCGCTCCAACAGAGCAGGATTTCCAGGAATTCGCGCTGTTCCGTTTTCCGGGTGCCCTTCCCGACAATGCGGATACCGTCCGGAGTCTTATTGCAGTCGGTTCTGCCTCAGAAGCAGAAGTCGATACGGCCAACAGTAGGTATCGGTTTGCCCGCTGGGACAACAAGGGCTGGCCTTATGAAATGCCGGTAAATCAGCCTGTCAGCCCGGATGAGGGCCGGGTAACAGGCCCCAATGGATTGGTATATCAGATCAATGATGCCAATTACCGGTTGAACTTCACGCTGGACACCACAAACCCGCTCTTTCCGGTTGGCGAGGTGGATCAGGTACAGGGATTCAGCAACAACGGCCCCAAGCGGGGCGCGACGCCTATTGTTCCTGAAAGAGACTGGGTGGTGGCTGGACCCGGTGACGGTTATTCCTATGTCGTCTGTGTGAGATTATCCGCGTCATGGCCTGCAGGCAGGAGCCTGATCTATCAGTTGGATCGCGCATTAATGCAGCCCTATGTATATGATTTCGGAACCAACAATTGGGTTCTTTTCGCAGCGCCGATTAATGACCAGGGCGAATTCGTTGACAGGTATAACCCTAATTTTTATGCGCCGGTTCCTGAGCCGCTGATTCCTGACGGCGCAATTCTCGGTTATTTTGATATTTTTGATCCGCGTGGTGGCGGCGGATTCCGGCAACGAAAAAATTCCTGGAATGAACAGGTCACGATGTATACCCCCGTTCCTGGGTTTACCCGTCCTCGGTGGGATATCAGCAATACGGCCCTTAATTTCGTGGGTGGTGAGTTGATGGATCTGCGCCAGTTGTTTTCCGTGGAGTCCTGGACGGTGGCGCTGGCCATCAACGCCAAGGGCAGTTATCTGTACGATCAGCCTACGGATATTCATCTGATCTTTACCGACATCGGGGCGGATCCTTATTCTTACCCGGGCAATGGCGGCTTTGATCCCCGAACCGGTTTCGAGACCTTTACCCTCAAGCAGCAGAGTGGCGCGGACTCAGCCATAGGTGAAGATTACGCCTTCAACGGGGTATGGCTGTGGCACGACACCAATGTTAATGGGATATTTGATCCGCCCGTTCCCAATGGAACCACGGGGATTACATTCGTGGACTATCCCATGATTCCCATGCGCGGTTTCACAGGAAGTGACGTCCAACTTGTGAATTATGGGAATCATGAATGGCAGTACGAACCTTTCCCGCCAGGTGGTGGCGATCCCTGGTGGAAAATTCAGATCAGCCTGGGCACGATAGGAAATTCGAATGGGAGCGACAGTCTGGGTGGCAGGCGACGCGCTCCAGCTGCAACGCCACGGGGATACACTACAGACCCTGAACATCAAAGCGATTCAGATAAAGTAGTTAATTATCCCAATTATTTTGTGGTTTTCCACTCCGACAGTGGATTTACCGATGTGTCGGGATTACCTGGAGATGGGACGGGCATCAATCTGGGCGCGGATTTCCGGGTCTTCATTGAACCGCGCCGTTGGGACCCACGAGACGGCGGTCACTGGACGGGCGGCATTCTGTTCTGGAGTCAGGCAACCGCTCTCGCCAGAAAAATCTTTGAAGGTACCGCGGAGGGTTATCCCGGAAAAGCGAATGAACAGCCCATGTCCGGCCTCTTCTGGCAGAATTACACGGAATGGACACGCGTATGTCCGCCCGGTGTTATTCCCTGTGAAAACAATGAAGTTTATGACTTCCCCTTCTGGAATGAGCGGTTCCATGGCGTTGAAACCGCCAAACCGATACGCTGTGGGGTAGAGATTCACGACCTGGTGCTGACGTACAGTACCAGCAACCGCTACGGGAAAATCACGCCCATCATGGCGGGCCAGCAATGGCGGCGGTTTTTCCCCGACCTGGTGGATCGGTACAACGGAGCGACCGGGCGGGGCAATTCCCGCACCATGCTGAGCATCTGGACCGATCCCGCTTTCATAGATCCCGAACTTTATGACACGGGAATTCCCGGATTACCGCCAATCAACAGTACTCCATTCCAGTTAAGTGATCTTACGGATTATTTCGGTATTCTGGAATGGCGGAGCATTACGCTGGGTCGGTTCAACCTGGGAGTTACGGCGGATCTAAGCGCTTTCCCGCCAACCCTGTATGACTCGCTGACGGATATCCAGTTCGCCTTTGAAACAGTTCCGTTCGCTCTGTACCGCGACAATGTTGACGCGCAGTTACGCGATCCCCGGTCAACCTTCTTCCCCAATCCGCCCCAGCAGCCCACGCTGCCCCGGTATCCCACCTGGTCCGGATACCAGGAAGGGGCAGCCTGTGTGGCGTGGGGCCTGAACAGCCGTTGCTGGCTGGAAAACGATGGTGGAGATAATGTTCCATTCTATGTGCCCGGTCCTGCGATGCCAGGTGAGCCTATCGCTGAAAAAACTTATGAAAATGATGTGTACGTTTTTGAGGTGAATGATCTGCGTTATCCCGATAGCGGTTTGCCCGCGAACCTGGCCGGAAAATGGTTGATAGACCGCTATGGGGGTCGCTATTACATCGAATCAAATAGTGGCAATCTGTTGACGCTGCGTAAGGGACATGGGGCGTATCTTGACGCTGGCGTGAATGTCCCGGACTATCCCTACGGGGTACCAGTCGGACAGGCCTTTTCGGTGGACCGGGGGCACTGGATGATTGTCGAGGATACCCTGCTGAAGGGTACCTATCCCCGCTTGGAAGACTGGACGCCAGAGAAACTGCTGGATGACAGTAAAGCCTGGGCCGCCCGGTTGCTGCGGCAGCGGGTTACCCCGGGTTTCATGCCGTTGGCCATGCTGGGGGTAAATGTATGCGGCGTGAGCGATCCGGCCGTGCTGGCGTCCCGGCCGCTGTATCTCACCGGGATTACCGTCGCGTTCTGGGGGCCCGAATTCACGCCGGATCAGTTGGCTTCCTTAGATCCGAACGGTGAACTGTTTGCTTCCGGCCTTCTGCTTTACGAAGACACCAATCAGAACGGGGTGTTCGATGGACCGGTGTTCTCGGATCTGTCGCCGGTGCCCGCATTCACAGACCGTATCGTGCCTCTTGAAACAGGAACTTTGCGCTGGCCGGAAAATCCTGAACCGATTGATCTCAACGGCGATTATGAGCCTGATGATCTAAGCGGGGATGGTGTGGTCTTCTTGGGAGATCCTGAAGATCCTGATGACGTGGCCCAGTTGACTCCACAGCAACAGGCAGCATGGGACGGCCTTTCAGATCTGGCCTGGGTAGTGCAACTTTTCCCGCGGGATAACTGGCCCATTCCCAGCCGGGACGCGCGCCTGGATGGCACGAACGATACCAAGTCTGAGGAACAGGCGGTATCTCTGGCGGACTGGCCAAGTTTCTGGACCCGCGCGCCGCAACTGATTGATTTCCCGGTGGGCGGCGAAAAAGCCCTTAGCGTCAGCGGCCGGAATGGCGGGGATGATCTCTTTGTCGTGGTGCGTCCATCAGAAAATATGAAAGCCCACTCGGAATTCCGGGCGCTGGTGCCGGCCAAACTGCCGTCCCGAACCCCAGAAAACGCTCAGATTGCTGGCGTCCAGATCATGCCGCGCGCCTACTCTGTGGTGGACACGGAAACGAAGCGCAGTCCGGAGGAAGGAGCAGTACAGGATTTCTATGGTCACGACATGCTGGCCGCGGATGTGTACGCCAGAATTCTGGATGCCACGTCATCCATGCAGCAGTCCGCAGGCGGGCCGGTAATTCAGCCGGGAGGATTGGAAGCAGCCGTTTTAGGTATTGACATGTCGGTCAATCGTCCCGAGAATGTAGTAGCCAGAGGGACCACGGGTCAGGTAGGCAGTAACACCTTCACGGTTGTAGACGCGGATGTCCGGACCAATTCAGAAGCACCAGGATATTACAACAATGGCTGGTCTAATCAGACCATCGGCTGTTATCTGATCGGCCTGTCTCAGGGTGATCTGAATGCAGCGCGGGTGGAAGCTTACCAGATTGTCGGGGTGAATGGCCGTCAACTTCAGTTGCGGGCTGGCGCGCCCCGCGGGGACCGGCCGTGGTATGTCGTCAAGGACCCGTCTTTCCTGGAAACCCTGACTGTTGAATTCTACGATGTCGGCAATTCAGGGAAGTTCGACCTGGTTAATGACTTTCTGCCTTTGAATATTGAAGATCCGGTAAACGGTAAGTTCAGCGGTGTGGCTGTCTACCGCGATAATGACTGGGATCCGCGCAACCGGAACGGCGTATTTGATCCGCCGATTCGCGATGCCAACGGCAACATTACAGAATATATTGATCTGCCCTTGCGTCTTGACGGGCCACCGGTTTTCATCGGCACCGTAGGCGGTGAACCGGAGTATCAGGTACGGTTTTCATTTGCCAAACCGGGTACGGACAACCTGGTGGGACGTAATACGGTAACCTATGAGTCCCAGGATCGCAACCGCCAGTGGATCCCTAACACGATCGGATTGTCACCAACCGATCCAGATTATGGAGCGGATTTCTTTGTTGTTGTGCGGGCATCCACGCGGATGTCCCAGGGGGATCAGTTCCAGGCCGGAATCGTATCATGGGGGCCCAATACCCCCACAGAGCCGGATCCGGATAATTTCATGCCGGTCCTGAACTCCGGTTCTCTGCAGATTCCCCCGGATCAGTTTGACATATTCAGCGAGTTTCCATGGGGCAACCGGGGATTGGGCGTAATCACCCTGTTCCGTGATCCCCTTCCGGTGTACTACTGGGGGTACGACAAACTCAGACGTCGGGTGATACCGCGGCGGGATGTAGATCGCAGTCAGCAGGGCCAGGATTTCGCCACCTTGCGTAACTGGTTGCGGACCAATCCATATATTTGGGGCCGCAGTTCAACAGTGACATCTTTGGCGCCGCCGCGGATCGATTTTGTTGGGGTGCCTACTCGCCAACGGGTCGGTGGAGATGTGACTTTTACCCTTAGCGGAGCGGTGCAGATCGCCCGGGTAGTGTGGGATTTCGGGGATGGAACCACCTCCACAGAAATCAATCCGGTACATCAGTATGCCGCCGAAGGCAAGTACACGGTTAAAGTAACGGTGACCAATGTATATGGTGTTAACACGACCGTCCGAAAGGTAGACTACATCGAAATTCTGAGCACACCCTATGCGGATTTTACCGGGACACCTGTACGGGGTAACATTACACCTGGAACACCGCAGCCTAATCTGACAGTAACATTTACCGATGGCAGTGTGGCTGGCGAAGGATGCCAGATCGTCGGGTGGTTTTGGAATTTTGGTGATGGTGCCACATCGACTGAACAGAATCCTTCCCACCAGTACACCACGCCAGGGATATACGATGTAACCTTGCAGGTAACATTCCAGTGCGGGACGGAAACCATTGTTCGTACCCTCAGACGTACGGCATACGTGACCGTACTGGAGTGTATTGGCTGCGATGATCCGGGTGGCGGTGGCGGGACGGATGTTCCATCGGCAGACATATCTTTCGAAAGCAAGGTACGGGATAAGGAGGCCTTGTTGCCCCTGAGCGACTGGGTACCGCTATTCCGGTTCACCATGAGTTACGGGGAAGAACCTGAAAATTACGCACCGCGCGTTTTGCGTACGCTGACCTATCTGTTGCGGGTTGATGATCGCGACAGTGCAGAATTGAATTATATGAATTCCAGCGGCCCGCATCCGACCGACTTGCTGGAGTTTGGGCTGTTCCTGGAATCCAAAGCCAGCGATGAAGCGGAAGAAAACTATAAACGTACCCTGAATGGGGAGTTGGATCCTTATTACGATCGCCTGCTGTTTACCTGGGATAACACGGGAGCACCGGTGGGTTCCATCGTGGCGGTCCAGGACCGTTATGGGGTGGCCTATAAACTCAATTTTATCGGCAATGGCACGGCGGCCAATCCCCAGTTCCGGGTGGATGCCGGACCGAACACCGAAGACAGTCTGGACGGAAAATCCTACATCGTGGCCGTGCGTACTTCCGCGACATGGCGGAGCCAGTTGACCATGGGAGTGGAGGTGCTGAATGCCGAAATGATCGATCCCCGCACGGGGGGGCGGCCGGTGGATGAGGAAGGAAAACCCATAGACAGTTATTCGCCGGATTTCTTCGGGGATACTCCGGAAACCTTGAAAGCAGATGCGTTTTACTCTTCCTCTTTCACTGTGTATGATTACTACGGCACACCGAGTGGGGGAAGAGCTGTTCAATTTGCCAATGCCTGGAACTTTTCTCCTTTCCTCTATTCACCTCTGAACGAACAGTCCCGGCCGAGGTGGAATTCACCGAATCAGTTGCTGGATGTGGTGGCAGGAGAGATTCTGCAGTTGCGGAAACTGGTTTCACTGGATGAATGGATCAGCGTACTGGGAATAAACGTACATTCGACCAGCACCGTTCATTTCAACGACTCGGAAGTGCCGCGTTATTACGACGATTACAAGGACAGAGCGCTGTTGCGCGAGGTGAATGTGGTGCTGACCGATATCGGCGCGGATCCCTATGGCCCACCCGGAAATGGGGGATTCGATCCGCGGAACGGTCTGGAACGTATCACCGTCAATACATGGGGACTTCCGATCATCGATGAGGAAGCCAAAGGGGATGACCTGACCTACAACGGCATCTGGATATGGCATGACACGAATAACAATGGGCTGTTCGATCCGCCCACGCCCAATCCGGAGGGGGGAATAACCTTCAATGGCGATTATCCGATGTTGCCGGCCACTAAATTCCTGACCGGTGAACAGCCGCCTGTGTGGGAGTACATCCCCTTCCCGCCTGGCGGGGGCGATCCCTGGTGGAAAATTTCCCTCCGGTTGTGGGGTGGAACCCGAAAGAATGCGAATATAGACAACAGAGTGAATCGAGATTTTACAGAGGGGTATGTAGAGACTGTACCTGATAACCATGGACCATATCGTTTTGATTCGGAGTTCAGTCCCGATTATTTTGTGGTGATTCGTACGGATAGCGGGTATCGGGATGTGTCCCTGTTGCCGGGCGATAACACGGGCATTACCTATGGCGCTGATTTCAAGGCATTTATTGAGCCGCGGCGGTTTGATCCGCAAAAACGGCGAACCGTTGGCGGGATTTTCGTGGACAGTCAGATCCCGGCCCAGGGAGTGCAATATGGCGATCAGATTCTGTCGCCCTGGCAGAACGATTCCCGGTGGTTGCCCAATGAACCCTGGTGGCCGCAGCGTACGTTTAACCAGTACACCGCTAAAGATTTTAAAGTGGGGCTGGATATTCACGATCTGGTCATCACCTATGAAACGGATTCTCCCTATGCCAGCCGGTCCGATCTGTTTTACACGCCTCTGCTGAATTTCCAGAACCTGGCGACAGTGGATACGTCTAAATTAACCATTGGTGGCTATACCAATATCGGAGTGGGAGAACCGTCCGGATTCAGCCGGTGGACAGATCCATTCGGTCTGGAACAGCGGCAGTTCCAGAATGGTCATGTGCCGGATGTGAATG
>Ga0308390_1000491_pt1 | contig 28323 bp, 28 predicted proteins | sample Hotspr2Sample149_FD_202358 | JGI IMG/M metagenome (GOLD analysis project Ga0308390, IMG submission 202358) | Hot spring phototrophic mat microbial communities from Mushroom Spring, Yellowstone National Park, Wyoming, United States - 20040719_149 ...
GCCCTGCCCCGAAACTCAAGCTGCTCTATTGCTGCGCAAGTTACAAACTTGCGCCACATTCCCCCCTCTCCCTCCTATGGGAGAGGGGGCAGGGGGTGAGGGTCATCTCCCTCCCATGGGAGAGGGGGCTGGGGGGTGAGGGTCAAACCTCCCCCGCGCTTACTCTTTCTCCTCGTCGCGGATTAGCGGCAGGGTCATGCAGGTTGGACCGCCGCCGCCTTTGGTGAATTCGCTCAAGTCCACCTCAATTACCGTGATGCCGCGCTTGCGCAGTTCGCCGCTCACCACCGGATTGCCCGCCGGCATGATCAGCTTGCCCGGCTCCAGCAACAGAAAGTTGGATGGACAGCCGTTGACTTCCTCTTCGGGGATTTCAATCAAATCAAATCCCTTTTTGTGCAGCAGGTAGTCAATAAAATCATAGCCGACGCAGGAAGGGTAGATCACCCCAATGCGCGGCGCCGCCACGCCAAAAACCATGTCCAGATGAAAAGCGCCCCCGCCGCCGCCAGTCTGCGCCCGGCGGATGTTGAGCGGTCCGGGCAGATGGACAATGTGAATATCCTCGACGCCGAACTCCTGCAAGACCGAAGAAACCTGACGGATGCCTTCCATATTGGAACGCTGGCTGAGCGCCAGCGGCAGGCTTTTCTTATCCAGCCAGACGGCGTTGCTTGACTCAAAAAAGCCCATCCCGTGCACGGTGTAGAGGATCGGGCAGCCCAGCCTGCCCAGCGTGCGCGATTGGTAGTACTCCAGCCCGCGCTTATACGCCGGCGCGCAGCGGCAGATGATCGCGCCGCCCTTGACCATCAGCGTCTCATGCGTATAGGTAGCCGAGCGCAGCGGAATGCCGTAGGTGCCCAGAATCGGCTGAGGCGCATCCAGCGGGATGGTCTCCACGCCGTTCTCGTTGAGGACGCGGACGAACTCGTCATGCTGCGCCTGCATCTTGGGCAGGTCAATCAAGCCCGAAGGAAGGTTGAGAAAATCCGGGTCCACATCGCCCCAGGCGGCTTCGGGTCCGGGACGGTGGACGACCACCGCCCGCAGGCGGGCATAGCTGGATTGACTGCCCCAGGGCCGCCGCCAGGTCTTTTCCAGCTCGTCCAGAAAATCGCTGTTGAAAAAGGTTAGCGGCGGTTTGCCCGGACGGTAAAGCGGGATGGATTTCAGCTTCTCGGCATATTCATCAGGCATCTTAACCTCCAGAGGGAAAAGAATCGAACCATGCTTCATTGTAGCCCCTTTTGCCGTTCTTGAACAGCGCGCCGGGCGCGCCCAGCGCAGCCAGCAGAGCCGCCGGACCGCTCAGGTTTGCGCGGCGTTTTGCGCGGCGGCGATGCGTTCCTCCGCCAGCCGCACGTAGCGCAGGTCCACCTCATAACCGATGTATTTCCTGCCCGATTTCAGCGCAGCGATGGCGGTGGAGCCGCTGCCCATGAACGGGTCGAGGACGATGTCCCCGCTGAACGTATAGAGCTGGATCAGCCGGTAAGGCAGCTCCACCGGAAACGGCGCCGGGTGACCGACCTTCTGCGCCGATTCGGGGTTAATCTGCCAAACTGATTTTGTCCACTCCATGAACTGTTCGCGGCTGATGGTATCCGTCTTGTGCGGCGGTTTGCGGCGCGAGAAAGTCCCCTTGCAGAAGACCAGGATGTATTCGTGCGTGTCGCGCAGCACCGGGTTCGCCGCCGATTGCCAGCTTCCCCAGGCCATCGAGACGCCCGCCCCGGCGCCCTTATGCCAGATGATCTCACCGCGCATCAGAAAGCCGATCTCCAGCATGAGCTGCGAGAGGTAATCGGAGAGGGGGAGATAGGGCTTGCGCCCTAGATTGGCGATGTTGACGCAGGCTCTGCCGCCATAGACCAGCACGCGGTAGGTTTCGCTGAAGACGGCTTTGAGCAATTGCAGATATTCCGCCAGCGAAAGGTCGCGGTCGTATTCTTTGGCGGCGTTGTACGGCGGCGAGGTGACCATCAAATGCACCGAGTTATCGGGGAGTTCGGGCATGGTTTCGGCGCTGCGGACGAGGATGGCGTTTTCGTACTGCGGCGGGAAGGGCGCATCCGGCAGCGGCGGGGCGGGCTCTGCCGCCGGAAGTCCGGCGTAGAGGCGCGAGCGGTAATAGAGGGAAGCGTCGTGGCTGATGCGCGTAGTCGTCCCGAAGCGGCTGGTTTTGGAACCTTTTTTCATTATCGTCTGCCCTTGAGCGGTTTGATATCATTTTAGCGGAAAACCGCGCTCTGTACAGGGGAAGTTTCGCCGCCGGACAGCGCGGGTTTGCCCCTCACCCCCAGGGGAAAGGCAGAAGGCGAAAGGCGGAAATGTAGCGCAAGTTTGTAAATTGCGCATCCGCGGCGCGGCTCGGCTTTTTGGGCAAGGCTCTTTTGACTTTAAGACCAGGACGAATGTATAATTCTTAAAAATCGCTTTTTGTGCAGGATGTTTTGCAGCGGTTGAAAGAGAGGCTTAACCATGTCATCTACGGCAGCCATTATCACAGTAACAAAAATGCTGGAATCTTTGCCCGAATCAGTACAAGAGCAGGTAGTCGAGCATTTGCGCGAATATCTTGCCGACCTGCAGGATGAATTGAAATGGGATAATCTGTTTGAGCAGACCCAATCTTCATTAGCGGCTGCTGCCCGTCGTGCGAAGCAAGAGATTGTGCAAGGGCGCGCACAACCCATGGACGATGAGCGGTTATGAAATCAGCCGCTTTGCCGTCTTTCTGGGCAGCGTATGAAATGCTCAATGCAGATGTCAAGCGCAGCGCCAAAAAGGCTTATCGCTTATGGATGGAAAATCCCTTTCATCCATCTTTGCGTTTCAAGTGCGTCAATAGCGAAGAAAATGTTTGGTCCATAAGGATCACACGCGGCTATCGTGCTTTGGGTATTCTTGAGGGTGACACGGTAACATGGTTCTGGATTGGCAGCCATGATGAGTACGAACGTTTTATCTCATGATGGAAAACAGGACAGGCTGACCCGCTGCGCCAGCCGTTGCGCCGCTGGATAGCTGCCACCAAGCGCCATGATGACAAGTGCGGCGCGGGGAAAGGCGGAAATGTGGCGCAAGGCAATGAAAGTCAGAAGGCAAAAGGCTTTTTTGCCTTCATCCTTCCGACTTTTGACTTTAGAGGATGTTCTGCAGCGACTCGATCAGTCCCTCGATTTCGTGTGGGTGGTACAGGCAGGTATAGGCGTTGAACTGCAAGGCGCGCTCCAGCGTCTGCCTCATGGCTTCGCGGTAAGCGGTCACCACGACGACGGGCGTCTGCCGGCAGGTTTGGCTCAGGCGGCTCAAGACCTCCAGCCCAAGCGGCGAACTCACCGCCAGATTGAGCAGAAACGCCCGCTCGTCTTTCTCCGCCGGCTCAGGCAAAACCGCCGGGTCTGCCGCCTCCACCACCGCATAGCCGCGCAGATGCAGAATATCCGCCAGCGAGCGGTACATCGCCGGGTCGTCATCCACAAGGGTGAAATGGCTGGTTTTGCCCAGCGAGGCGTAAAAACTGAGCAGAAGATTGACATCCAGCGGCTTGCGCAAGACCGCCGTGAACACGCCCATCCGCTCTTTGGGCAGGATTTCCTCCGGCGTATAGGCGGTCAGCAGGATAATCGGCAGGAACGGGAGCGTCCTGCGCACCAGATCGGCAAACAAAGCCCCGTCCATATCCGCCAAACACACATCGCACAACACCGCATGAACCCGCTGACGGGCGAGCTTTTCCAGCCCTTCCTCGCCCGAATGCGCCGCCAGCGCCTCATAGCCTTTGACTGTCAGGATGTCCGTCAGCGTGCGCGCCATGCGCCGGTCATCGTCCACAACCAAAATGCTTTTCCTGCGCGGCATCTTTGTCTCCCTTTCAGCGTTCAGCCGTAGCGTTCTTCTTTCCAGACATCTGCCTCGTTATGGTAGCCCGCCTGTTCCCAGAAACCAGGGCGGTCATGCTGTAAAAACTCCAGCCCGCGCAGCCACTTGGCGCCCTTCCAGAAGTAAGGCGTCTTCAAGTCATTGCGTCCGGGAATGTAGCCGACCACGCCGCGCAGCGGATAGCCGTGATCGGGAGTGAGCGGCTGACCGTTGTAATGGGTCGCCAGCAGGAAATTCTCGCCCAGCATCACCTCCAGCGGCAGATTGGTAGTGAAGCCGTGCTCGGCGTGCTGGATGACGTACTTCGCTGCCGGCAGGGGTTTGACCAGCCCCAGCTCGATCAGCGTGCGCAGCGAAACACCCTCCCAGACGGTGTCGAACTTGCTCCACTGGGTGACACAGTGGATATCCATCACCACGCGGGTTTTGGGGAGCTGGTTGAATTCCTCCCAGGTCAACCGCAGGGGCTTTTCCACCTCGCCCCAGACGCGGAAATCCCACGTAGCCGGGTCAAAGCGCGGCACGCTGCCGTAGTGCAGCACCGGGAACTTCTGCGTGTAGTACTGCCCGGGCGGCAGACGCCCCTCCGAGCGGTATTTTTCCTCATCCTGTCTGCGCCGCAATACACTGTCAAACATGCTCCACCTCCACCCTTGATTATACATGGAAAGCGGACAGCGTTCTACGATGTAGAGAATTTGTATCAGGTTTGGGTGAATAGCCGCTGCCCGGCGGATGCCGTCCTCTGATATAATCTGTGCACACTTTGTTCAAGGAGATGGAATGACCGCAGCCTATCCACAAACCCGCTGGAGTTTGAACGACCTTTTCCCCGCGCCGGACAGCGCCGAACTGCAAGCCGTCTTTCAAGAGCTGGAGCAGCAGGCAGGCGAATTGGAGACCCTCCGCCCCAGCCTGAACGAGCAGCTTTCCGCCGAACGTTTTTTGGAAATCCTCGACCGGCTGGAAGCCATCCACACGCAGGCGCGGCGGCTGGATGCCTATGCCAGCCTGTACTTTGCCGAAGATACCCAAAACCCCGCCGCCCTCAGCCTGCTTCAGCGCAGCGGCCAGTTTTTCGCCGAGCTTTCCAACCGTCTCTTGTTTTTCAGCCTGTGGTGGAAGGCGCTTTCCGATGAAGCCGCCGCGCCTTTTCTGGCAATCGCCGGTGAGCGGCGCTACTGGCTGGAAGAGATGCGCCACTTCAAACCCCATACGCTCAGCGAGGCGGAGGAGAAAATCATCAACATCAAAAACGTGACCGGGGCCAGCGCCCTGAATACGCTCTACGACACCCTCACCAACCGCTACGTTTTCCGCCTGAAGGTGGACGGCAAGGTGCACAAGCTGACCCGCGGCGAGCTGACCCAGTACGTCCGCCATCCCAACCCGCGCCTGCGCGCCGCCGCTTACCGCGAGATGCTGCGCGTCTATGGACAGGACGCTGCCATTCTGGGACAGATGTATCAAACGCTGGTGCGCGACTGGCGCAACGAACAGATGACCCTGCGCGGCTTCTCCAGCCCAATCGCCGCCCGCAATCTGGCAAACGACATCCCGGACAGCGTGGTGGACACCCTGCTGGAGGTTTGCCGCCGGAACGCCCCGCTCTTTCAACGCTTTTTCCGCCTCAAGGCGCGCGGGCTGGGGATGAAGAAACTGCGCCGCTATGACATCTACGCTCCGCTCGGCGCAGCGCAGCGGCGCGTCCCCTTTGAGCAGGTGGCGGAGCTGACGCTGGATTCGTTCCAGCAGTTCCACCCGCAGATTGCCAGCCTTGCCGAGCGCGTCTTTCAGGAAAATCACCTCGACAGCGAGGTGCGCAAGGGCAAACGCAGCGGCGCTTTCTGCCTGACCGCCACCCCGCAGCTTACCCCCTGGGTGCTGGTCAATTATCAGGGGCGGATGGAGGATGTCTCCACGCTGGCGCACGAGCTGGGTCATGCCGTCCATTCCATGCTGGCGGCGCATCACAGCCTGTTCACCTTCCACCCCAGCCTGCCGCTGGCAGAGACCGCTTCCACCTTTGGCGAGATGCTGCTGGTGGAGCGTTTGCTGAAAGAAGAAAGCGACCCCGCCCTGCGGCGCGATCTGCTCTTTGCGCAGATGGACAATGCCTACGCTACCATCCTGCGCCAGGCGTATTTTGCGCTCTTTGAGCAGCAGGCGCACGAGATGGTTCAGCAGGGCGCCACGCTGGAGGAGCTGGCGGAAGCCTATCTGGACAACCTGCACGAGCAGTTTGGCGATGCCGTCGCCCTCAGCGATGAATTCCGCTGGGAGTGGGTCTCCATCCCCCATCTTTACAACGTGCCGTTTTACGTCTATGCCTATGCCTTCGGGCAACTGCTGGTGCTGGCGCTGTATGAACAGTACCGCAAAGAAGGCGAATCCTTCAAGCCGCGCTACCTGCAATTACTGGCAGCAGGCGGCTCAGACTCGCCGGAGCGCATCCTCGCCGCCGCCGGCATGGATATTCATCAGCCTGCTTTCTGGCAGGGCGGGTTTGAGGTGATTGCAAGATGGATTGAACAACTGGAAGCGCTGCCCGCGCCGCACAAACCCAGCGCAATTTTATAAATCCGCAATACACGCTCTTTTGAATCGCTTCTCCCAAACGCATGGAGAATAGGGCGCGGGGCGCATCATAAGCGGAATGTTCAGGTATCGCCTGCACCCAACTCATTCATACGGTCAACTTCATTGCAATAGGAGGTCAGTCACTTGCACAAATTTAACTTTCCCTCTATTTCGATATAGGCAACCTCGCCAAAGGTTTTTACTTTGCCTTCGGCGATAACGCACCGCCCCACCAAATTGGAATAGTCCTTGCCTTCCAAATTGATCAGACGGAAGGCGCTCTTATCATCCGTCGTAAATACGATGTAGGTGATCTCTCCACCCAGATAAGTCGCCTTAACGACTCCGTAGGCGCACACTTTGCTACCGGCATCAGAGGCATTAATTTCGCTCCACAAACGGCAGCCTACCGGCGGTTTGATTGGGTGATCGCCATTCTGTTCTCCGGCTGACACCAACTGTGACGCCGGAACCGCCATAGCACTGGAGCCGCTTGCAGAATTTTTCACCCAGTAGATCGCGAAGACTGCACCGACCACCAGCAAGGAGAGCAGGAGAATCTGCCATCCTTTGAGTTTGACAACCGTTGGGGAGGGTTTTGAACCTGCGGCAGCGGAAGCAGTTGCCGATCCCGATTCTTTTTCTGCAGAATATAACGCAGAGATGGATGTGGTTGGAGACGCTTTGGTGGAGGATAAACGAATTTTTTTCGTGGGCATCTCATCCAGTGAGACAGCCTGCTCAATGGAAGAGCCGGGTTTGCTTTGAGAAACATTGCTCACCGCTTCTGCCTGTCCCACAGAGGCGATATCCTTTGCTTTATGGGTAAACACAGAAAACATCCCCAAACCAAACCCGCCTGTTACCGCTCCGATGAAGATCAAAAAAACAGAGCCGTTACTAAAGACATCCTGCTGCGGATCAGACACCCAAAATCTAACCACAAACACCAAGGCAGCCGCCAACAAAAAGCCGGGAATTTGTCCCATTATGTACCTTTCCCAGCGCTTATTATCCAGCGGACCTGATCTTCCAAAAAAGATCTTTCCAATCAGGGTAATCGTTCCAGCGATAATTAACCCATCCAGTATGATCGGAATAAGACCCAAGAGGAAGCTTTTATATGAGCTTAATCGAAGGGTTACACTCAGTGCACCCACTAGAAATAAACCAACAGCAGAAATAACATTCACCAGTAAACCACCGAAGAACAATTTCCAAAGGATAGCAGACAGCGGGTGGTTGGGGAGCTGATTCGCCTGGAAGGCATTTGACGGACTTTCTTTTTTTGTCTGTGACGCGTCAGAAGATTGAAACATAGGTGATCCTTTCCTCTAATGTAGAGCATTGCACATGCTACAAGCTTGTGCTATTAGTTTATATCCCAGATAAGCACACTACACGACCGCCTTTCTTTTGTCATTGCGAGCCCCGCAGGGGCGAAGCAATCCCCGCCCCCGCCCACGCGGAGACTGCCACGCTCGCTAACGCTCGCTCGCAGTGACAGACAGCCCTGCTTTCATTGCGCACCCCGCACCCTTCTCCTGTCATTGCGAGCCCCGCACCTTTTCTTTTGTCATTGCGAGCCCCGCACCTTTTCTTTTTTCATTGCGAGCCCCGCACCTTTTCTTTTGTCATTGCGAGCCCTGCACCCTTCTCTTGTCATTGCGAGCCCTGCACCCTTCTCTTGTCATTGCGAGCCCCGCAGGGGCGAAGCAATCCCCGCCCCCGCCCACGCGGAGACTGCCACGCTCGCTAACGCTCGCCCGCAGTGACAGACAGCCCGGCTTTCAACTTACCCAGCAGGCATAAATTACAAATCTGCGCTGGAATCTCGATTTTGCGCAGATGATAAGGCAAGGCTTTAGCTCGCCGCTATTCGCCCCCTATTCTTCCTCCAGCGGCGGCTCTTCCTCAGGCGGAATCACCGCTTCCGCCTCTTCCACAGCTTCCTTTTTCTCAGGCCATTCCAGCACCTGCATATTGCGGGCGATGACGCGGGTGAAATAGCGCGTCTCGCCCTTTTCTTCGTAACGGTCGGTCTTCAGACGCCCTTCCAGAAAGATCAACTGACCCTTGTGCAGAATTTTCTGGCAGGTCTCGCCCAGACTGCCCCAAGCTTCCACGTTGAACCAGTCAGTATCCTGTTTCACTGTGCCATCGCTGCCCTTCCAGCGGCGGTCAACCGCCAGACTGAAGGTGGCAACCTTTTTGCCGGTGGGAGTAAAGCGGGTTTCGGGGTCTTTGCCCAACCGTCCAATTAACTGAACGCGATTTAAGCCAGGCATGGGATGAAACTCCTTTTTCTGAACAACCCAACAATTGTGTGGTATATTTTTAGTTTAGATGAGATTTGCCCGCTGTCAAGCCAATTGGGGCAGCCAATTCGGAGAGAACACACATGTACGTTGCCATTGAAGGCGTCATCGGCGTCGGAAAAACCACGCTGGCGCGTCTGCTCCAGCCGTCTTTTGAAGCCAATCTTTTGCTGGAAGTGTTCGAGGAAAATCCCTTCCTGAGCGATTTTTACAGCGACCGTGCCCGCTACGCCTTTCAAACGCAAATTTTCTTCCTGCTCAGCCGCTACCGCCAGCAGCGCGAAGGCGTTCCGAAGCTGCTGGCAAGCGGCAAACCGTTGATCAGCGACTACACCTTTGAAAAGGACGCCCTCTTTGCCGGCATCAACCTGAAAGGCGATGAGCTGGAGATGTACCGCCGCGTCCACGAGGCGCTGGCAGAGAAAATCACCCCGCCCGATCTGGTGGTGTATCTGCGCGCCAGCACCGATATCCTCATGCAGCGCATCACCCTGCGCGACCGTCCCTACGAGCGCCGCATGGAACGCGCCTACATCGCCGAGCTGAATCAGGCGTATGACGCCTTCTTCCTCGGCGGCGCCAAGCACCCCTCGCCGGTGCTGACCATTGAGACCGACCAGCTCGACTATCTGCGCAATCCCCAGCATCTCGAATTCATCGAAAACCGCATCCGTCAGGCGCTGCGGCTTTCGCCCTTCCAGCCGGAACTGCCCATCGGTACAGAGCAGAGCATTTCCTGACCATCAGAGGGGGGAACGATGCGGATTACACGCGAAAAACTGCTCAAACTGGCGAAAACACAGGCTGCCATGCGGGTGATGCAAAACCGCCGCCTGGTCTGCGTCTATCTGACCGGTTCGCTTTTGGATGAAGAGCCGCTCTTAGGCGGCACAGCCGATATTGACCTGATCTTCGTCCACGATACGCCGCCGCCGCAGGAGCGCGAGATCGTCCCCCTCTCGGCGGAAGTGCATCTGGATATCGCCCATGTTTCGCAGGAACAGTACCAGCAGCCGCGCAGTCTGCGCAGCGACGCATGGCTGGGCAGTTTCCTCTGCCACAATCCCCTCGTTCTTCACGAGCGCGGCCATTGGTTTGAGTTTGTTCAGGCGGGGGTCTGCGCGCACTTCTACCGTCCGGAGACCATCCTCCAGCGCGTCCAGCCGCAGTTGGATGCCGCCCGTCAGGGCTGGATGACCCTGCAGAGCGCCGCCGGGCTGGATGTCTTCCAGCGCACTGCGCTGTACCTGCGCACCCTGCGGCAAACCGCCAACGCCGTCGCCTGCCTTTGCGGTCCGCCGCTGACCGAACGGCGTCTGCTGCTCCATTTTCCCCAGCGGGCGCAGGCAGTCCGCCGCCCCGAATTGAGCGCCGGGCTGATCGCCCTCTTGAGCGGGGGAACGGACCTTCTCGCTGAAGCGCAAACGCCGCAATGGTTCGAGACATGGCAGACGGCGCTGGGCGATGCCGGTCAGACCAGTCAGCATCCGCCGTCTCTGCACCCCGCCCGGTGGGCATATTACACCCGCGCCGCGCAGGCGCTGTGGAGCGAAACACCCGCCGCGGCGCTGTGGATTGTCCTGCGCACGTGGTGCGCCGCGCTGGACTGCCTGCCCGCCGATCACGCCTCCCGCCCGTCTTTTGTCAGCCTCTGCCGTTCGCTGGCGCTCGACCCGCTGGAAGAACGCCTGGAAGCGCTGGACGTATATCTGGACACGGTGGAAGAAATGATTGAAGGCTGGGCAAAAGAAAATGGCTTATAATTCCGGCACACGGGGCAAAATTAGCCCAATTTCTGTGGATAAATGGCTGTTTTCTGTGGATAACTGGGGATAATTGTGGATAACCCACTGAACAAGCGGGGAATCACTCTTGACGCCCCTGAAACCCTGCCCCCCATATCTGGGGGTGTTTTTTTGCCCTGCGCCATATCTCTGAAGCAGCTTTTGACGGCGCTGACGGGTGCGGAAGGGACAAATCTATCCAGAATTTATCCACAGCAAGGCAGCCAATCCCCCGGACTCAAAAACCCGCAGATACAGCAGAAACAGCGGCGTTTCTCCCCACCGCTGGGGGTTTGATTCCCCCTGCCGCCGTTTCTCCACATATCCACAGCGCCTACTAAGAGTACTGAATCAATTAATAAAGAATTGAGGAAAATAAGATTGCAATGAAGAAAAATTTCAGACTGTCATGATGAGAGGTCGTCAAGTCTTGTTCCCGCATCCAATAGACGGAAAGCACTGTTGAACGGATCGGGCTGGAATCGGTCGAGCCAGTAGATGGCTTGCACAAAAGAGCGTGATGAAGCAGGTCGAGGCAGTGTTGAAAGCAGCAAAGCAGGCATGCAATTGCCGCTCTTGCGCCGCGGCGCAGGGAAAGCGCAGACCGTCAGCCAGTGACGGCTTTTTGCCGCTTGATTATTCTGAATAAATCCTGTAAAATTTTTATAAAACGATAAATCTTTATGTAAGAGGTACAGCCCCCTGAACATGTTGTACAGCCAGCCACTTTTCCAGCCAGAGGAGAAGGGAGAACGAAATGGACGTCATTAAAGTTAAAGCCAACTCCCGCACTGCAGCCGTAGCGGGGGCCATCGCGGGGGTGATCCGCGAGCACCGCCGTGCGGAAGTGCAAGCCATCGGCGCCGGGGCGGTCAACCAAGCCGTCAAGGCGCTGGTCTTAGCCAGAGGGTATCTGGCAGAGGACGGCATTCCGGTGGTTTGCGTGCCTGAGTTCGTTGATGTGGATATTGACGGCAAGGTGCGCACGGCGATTAAACTGATCGTCGAACCGCGCTAGACGGTCGGTTCGGGCTGGGGGGAATTTGCCGCGCTGGAGCGTTTAGCTCCGGGGCGGCTGCGGCGCGTGATGGACTTCTTCGGGCGTGAAGATCACTTCTTCGCGCCCGCTCAGTTTTTCCTGCACTTTGCGCACAATCAGGTCGAGGTGGTCAGGGCTTTTGACGAAGTCCAGATCGTCCGCCGGCACGGTCAGCACCGGACAGAGCGTGAAACCGCCAATCCACTGCTCATACAGTTCGTTGAGCTGCTGCAAATATTCAGGATTGATCCGCCGCTCAAAATCGCGATCGCGCAAACCGATCCGCCCGACCAGCGTACTGACCGATGCGCGCAGGTAAATCACCAGATGCGGCGCGGGCAGAAACTCGGCGATCGTTTCGTAGAGCTTATGGTAGGTCTGATAATCCCGCTCGCTGATATACCCCTGTAAATACAGGTTATGGGCAAAAATCTCGGCATCCTCATAGATGCTGCGGTCCTGCACCACCGAGCCGGGGTAGCGGATCAAATCCTGCTGCATACGCAGACGGTGGGTGAGGAAGAAGATTTGCGAGTGGAAGCTCCAGGCAGCCATGTCGTGATAAAAATCCGCCAGATAGGGATTTTCCGCCACCGGTTCGTAGAAGGGCTGCCAGCCCAGCCGCTCGCTCAACAGGCGCACCAGCGTAGATTTGCCAACCCCGATGTTCCCCGCAATGGTGATAAATTTTTTCACCGTGCTCTCTCCTGCGCGGCAAGTCACCGCGTTGACATGCCCAGAATGTTCAGCGAACGCTTGATTCCCTTTGCAATCTGCCGCACCTGCTGCTGGACAACTTCTTCATCCAGCGTGAGCAGATTGCGGTCTTCCATGACCAGTTTGCCGTTGATGATCACGTGCCGCACATCCGAAGCGCGGGCGGCGTAAATCAGGTGCGAGTAGATGTCGTAGCAGGGGGTCAGGTGCGCCGCGTTGAAGTCCAGCACGGTGATGTCCGCCAGCTTGCCCGCTTCCAGCGAACCGAGCCGCTCCGCCGCTCCGATAGCTCTGGCGCCGTTGATGGTCATCATGGCGAAGACTTCTTCGGCGGGCAGGACGGTGGGGTCGCCGCTGACGCCTTTTTGCACCAGGGCGGCGAGCTGCGCCTCGTGGAGCATGTCCAAATCGTTGTTGCTGGCGGGTCCATCCGTCCCCAAAGCGACGTTGACGCCGGCTTTGAGCATCTCCGCCACCCGCGCAATGCCGGAGGACAGCTTGAGGTTGGAGGATGGGCAGTGGGCGACGGAGGTTTTCGTCTCTGCCAGAAGCTGGATTTCCTCATCGCTGAGATGGACGCAGTGCGCCAGCAGCGTGTGCCCGCCCAGCAGTCCGACCGATTGCAGAACTTCAATGGGCGTTTTGCCGTACATCTTGCGCACGTTTTCCACTTCGGCGCGCGATTCGGAGGCATGGGTGATGAACACCGCACCGCTTTCCTCGGCGATGCGGCGGGCTTCTTCCATCAGGTGCAGGCTGGCGGTGTAGGCGGCATGTACCTGAACGCAAAGCACCACCAGCGGCTCATCCTTGTAGCGGTTGATGAATTCATGGGCGTTCTTTGGCGTGCTGAGCGGGCGGCTGCCAAAGCCTTTGATTTCGGCAAAGGTGGGTCCGTTGACCAGACGGAAGTTTGCCTGAAGGGCGGCTTCGGTGGAGTGGCGGAATTGCCAGTACATATCGGCGGCGCAGGTGGTGCCGCTGCGGATCATCTCCGCCATGGCTAACTGCGCGCCGGCGACCACATTTTTCGGCGAGGTGAATGCCAGCTCCATCTTCCAGACGCGGCTCAGCCAGGCTTCCAGCGGGCGGTCATCCACCATGCCGCGGAAGAGGGTCATTGCCCAGTGTCCATGCGCATTAATGAAGCCCGGCGTGACTACCTGACCGGAGACATCCAGCGTCTTTTGGGCTTCCACTTTGGGCAGCACCTCTTTGGCGCTGCCGACCATGAAGATTTTGTTGTCCCGCACGGCGAGGGCGCCGTTTTCGATCATGCGGCGCTGGCTGTCCATCGTGACCAGCGTGCCGCCTTTGAGCAGCAGGTCCACTTTTTCGGGTTGTGTCATCGGGGCTTTCCTCCTCAGGTGTGTTTAGTGAAATTGTAGCGCAAAAATGGGTTTTGCGCACAGCGGGAGAAAGGATGAAAGCGAAAGAATTTGCAGGTCATTTGTAGGGCAAGACTCCTAAAGTCAGAAGGCGGAAGAAAAACTTTCCGCCTTTTGACTTTCGCCTTCTGCCTTTCGCCGCCCGCCTTGCCCGGAAAACCAAGCTGCTCTATCGCTGCGCAAGTTACAAACTTGCGCAGCATTTCCCCCTCTCCCTCCTATGGGAGAGGGGCTGGGGGTGAGGGTCAAACCTGCCCTGCGCTGCAAAAACCTGTAGGACAAGATTTTATCTTGCCCCGCTTTGCCTGTTTATTGCAGGTTTTCCAAATCGGCGAGGTCTTGCAGGCGGGCGGAGGCTTGTTTGTTTTTCTTCAGGTTTTCCAGGTCAATGAAGTTGACCTTGACATCATCAATGATCACTTCCACCCGCGAGGCATAACAGGTTTCAAAATCCACACCGGGCGCAGTGGTGATCAGGTCAATCCGCACCGGGGGATACCCCAACTGGATGACCTGATCGGGCAGCAGAAAATCCTCCGCCCGCAGGTGGAGCGAGGCAAAACCGAACTGCTCCAGCGCGTTGACCACGCGGGCAGCGTTTTCAGGGGTCATCTCGATCCAGATGTCTATATCTTTGGTATAACGCGGGTAGCCGTGCAGCGCAACTGCGTACCCCCCGATGACCAGATAGCGCACCCGGTTATCGTTTAAGGATTGTATAAACTCTTTGAAATCCTGGTTCAGCACCGTATCTCCAGCGGTGATACTCGCAGCGGATTTCCTCCAGCGCTGCCAGCCGTGCGGCGTAGGGCTGGGTTTGCCAGTAGGTGAAGTCGCTTTTTCGTTCGCGCAGCGTGGTTTTGGTATAAACTCTGTCAATGCCCGAAGCAGTTTTTTCCATAAGTCTTAAATGATTATAACTCGCCCTGTAAGCGCAGACAATAGGAGGAAAGGCGGGAGAAAATTTGCAGGGCAAGACTCCTAAAGTCAGAGGGCGGAAGAAAAACTTTCCGCCTTTTGACTTTCGCCGCCCGCCTTGCCCGGAAAGCCGAGCTGCTCTATCGCTGCGCAAGTTCCAACCTTGCGCCGCATTTCCCCCTCTCCCTCCTATGGGAGAGGGGCTGGGGGTGAGGGTCAAACCCGCCCTGCGCTGCAGCTTTGTAGAACGAGTTTTCAGCTTTCAACCGAAAAGGGCTGCCCGGTGTTTTTCCGGACAGCCCCAGCGACAGATACCGCGCAGAAAGAGGCGCTATTCCTCCTCTTCCACAAACTGCTCGCGTCCAGAGAGCATGAAGCTGGCGATCACGATCAGGATGAGGAACGGCAGAACAGCGATCCACACTGCCGCGCTGCCCTGTGTGCCGGTGAAGCCGTAAATCGTCTGACCGGCGGCGCCGACCGCCACCAGCAAGCCGACGATCAACCCGCCCAGCGAGCCGACGATCATCAGGATCGAGCCAAGTGTTTTGGCAAAGCCCTTGGCGACATCCTCCGGCTTCATGATGTCGGTCCAGATCAACCCCCAGCGCTTGACGCGCGGGTAAAGCAGAACGAGCAGGATGGGACCGAGGATGAAGGCGGCAGCGAAGTTGTTAATGGTGATGGTGATGGAGAGGAAAGCGAAAGGTACGATTTTTGCCAGATCAAGATACCATGAGATGACAATAGCGCAGGCGGCTGAGGAAACCAGTGAGATCAGCTCGAAGGCTAAAATCTTCTTTGCTGTGTTGGGGGTTTGCGCCATGGTCTCTTTGGTCACCAGCCCAAAGGTTGCCCCCCACATTTTATAGGGGATGAAGCCCAGCAGGAAGTTGCCAAAGAAGCCGAAGATGGAACCGATGCCCAGCGTTCCACCAAACAGGTCGCCGATGAAGTTGCCGATGGCAGCCCCCCAGGCGCCGGCAGGACCGAACATCAGCCCGAAAATAGGCGGGAAAACATTGGCTGGACGGACTTCGGTAATGCCGGGGACGATGACAATACCGCCCTTGAAGGCGATCAGGAACGCTGCATAAATGGCGGCTGAAAGCGCAACAAGGATGATCATGCGGGTATTCTTCCACATCGAAATTACTTCTTTCATGGTCTCACTCCTTTCCCTAGAAAAATGAAGATACGATAGATGAAAATGGTTGGTGGGGAACAGCCGTTTTCGTTTCCTTCGATAAGCACCTCCTTGAACAAGTTGAAAGAAATGCGATAAAGAAGGTCTCATTCCTCCGGCGGGTGCATCACCAGCAGAGCCTCTTCGCAGGAGCAGTCCAGCTCGAAAGGCTCCTGCAAGGTGCGCACCATCAGTGCCAACATCCTGGCGGTAGTATCCGCCATGGTATGGCTGACAAAGGTGATTTTCTCTTCAATGCCGCAAGCCCAGTTGATCGAATAGGCGATGGCGGCGTAGTGCATCTTCAGCTCGCGCGCCAGCACCACCTCCGGCACGCCGGTCATACCGACCACATCGCCGCCAAGCATGCCGTAGGCGCGGATTTCCGCCGGGGTTTCAAAACGCGGTCCGTTGGTGGCGACATAGGTGGCATTCGGGTAAATCTCCAGCCCGAACTGGGCTGCCAGCTCGAGCAGTTTCTTATTCAGCGCCGGACAGTAGGGGCGATCCATGCTGATATGCACCAGCCCGGACTTGCCGCCGTCGAAGTAGCTCTTTTCGCGGTCGGTGGTGAAATCGAGAAAGTCGGTCAGCAACGCCAGCGCGCCGGGAGGGATGGCGCGGTTGATCGAACCGACGGCGTTGGTCGCCAGGATGCGCTGAACGCCCAGCATTTGCAGGGCTTTCAGGTTGGCGCGGTAATTGATGCGGTGCGGCGGGGTGGTGTGTTCCAGCCCATGCCGCGCCAGAAAGATGATTTCGCCGCCCGCTCCTTTGCCGATATTGACCAGCGCCTCGCCGTAAGGGGTGGTGATCACCCTGCGTTCAAATTCAAAACCAGGGATGTCGTAGATGCCGGTGCCAGCGATGATGGCAGATTTCATCAGCAACCTCCTGCCTGAATCCATTATATCGTTTTTCAAGTCATTTGCAACTTACCCAAAGTACCGCTTCAGGTCATAGGGGCTGAGGATGCCCTTGCTGGTGATGACCGCGGAGACCAGATGCGGCGGGGTGATGTCAAACGCCGGATAGTAGGCGTCAATCGCCGGGTCGGTGGTGGGCACGCCGCGGCAGGTTTTCATCTCCAGCGGGTCGCGTTCTTCAATTTCAATGGAAGCGCGGTTGGGCTTGTGTTTATCCGGTCCCCACGAGAACACGAAAAAGGGGATGCCGTGATAATGGGCGGTGACGGCGTTCTGGAATGTGCCTGCCTTGTTGACCACGTGCCCGTCCAGCGTGACCAGGTCGGCGGCGGTGAAGTATTTCTGCACCTTGCCCTGCGACATGACATAGGCGGGCATATTATCGCCGATGATCTGCACCGGGATGCCCAGCTCGTGGATGCAGGGGGCGGTCAGACGTGCGCCCTGCAGATAGGGGCGGGTTTCGGGGGTAAAGACGTGGATGCGCTTGCCCTGCCGCTGGGCGAACGCCAGCGAGAGGATGAACGCCGTCTCGGCAAAGCACATGGTCAGGATGCCGTCGCCGTCGTCTATCAGGCTGGCGCCGAGCTGGGCGCTGAAGGCGTAATCTTCATAGATTTTGTCGCGGAATTTCTCAATCCATTCCAGCAGGCTCTGTTCCACATTGCCGCCGGCTTGCAGAGTCTGGTCAATGACCTGCATGGCAGCTTCCAGCCGCCGCGCCAGTGCGGTGTTGGTGGGGCGGGTGCGCACCAAACGGGCGCGCGCCGCTTCCAGAAAAGCCCGCTGTTCGGCGGCGGGTTTTTCTGCCGACTGCCGCGCCGCCATGACCATCGCATACAGGGCGGCGTTGGGCGGTCCGCCGCCTTGCGTGACCATGTCTTCGATTGCCCGCGCCACTTCTTCCACCGTCTCACAACAGACGAAAACCCTTTCAAATGGATACTTGCGCCGGTCACAAACCCACACTTTGCCGTCCTCGTAGCGGGCGACGTTCTCGCGGCGCAGGAGGAAGGGCAGCATCTCGTTGATTTCTTTTGCGGACATTTTTTTCTTCCTAAAAACGGGTAAAGCCGCTCAGCCTGCCGTAGCCAAAGGCATACGCCAGCAGAGAGGCGATGACGAACAGAATAGCAAAGGTCAGCACGGCGTAATCGGCTGGTCTCATTTTCAATTCCAGATAAAAGGTGCGGTCTTCGCGCGCGCCGAACCCTTTGGATTCCAGCGCCATGCCGAAGATATTGGTACTGCGGATAGTCGAGATGAAGACCGGAATGAGCAGAGGGACGAATTTGCGGATGCGTTCAAGCAGGTTGCCGCTGTCCAGGTCCAGCCCGCGGCTGCGCTGTGCCTGACTGATGGTTTGCAGGCTGGCGACGATGGTCGGCACCAATCGCAGCGAGGTGGAAATGGCAAAGCCGACCCGGTAAGGCAGTCCTAAGCGAATTAACCCCAGCACCAGTTCCTCGTTGCGGGTGGTGCTGATCAGGATCATGCCGTCCGAAATCATCAGCAGAATCAGCAGGGTGCGGGCGATGCTGAATTTAAGCGACTCCACCTCGATGAACCAGAACAACGGGGTGCTGCCCTGCGAAAACAGGTTCCACAAAAGCAGGCTGGAAATGGTCAGCACGATGAGCACATAGCGGATGCGGCGCATGTTGATCAGCGCGCCGGAATTCAGCAGTTGAACGATCACCAGAAAGGTCACCGGCAGCATCCACAGCGGGTCATCGAACAACAGCACCGCTACAAAGATCAGCAGGAAGATGATGATCTTGGTGCGCGCGTCGAGGCGGTGCATAAAGGTATTGCGGTCCAGATAGACTTCAGATTCCATGCTTTCCCTGCTCCGTTGCATCCAGACAGTTGATCAATTCCTGCGGGGTGAGGATGGTTTTGCCCAGACGGCTGGTGAATTCGACGAACTGCGGCGGGCGCAGGAAAGCCTCGCGCAGTTCATCGCCGTGCGAGAACACCTGGCGGGTTGAGCCTTGCAGGATGAGTTTGCCGTCTTTGAAGACAAAGACGCGCTGGGCGTATTCCGCCACCACCCACATGTGATGGGTGACAAAGATGATCGTACTGCCCTGTTCGTTCAGCCGTTTGACCATCTCCATCATACTGCGCTGTTCGGCGTAATCCAGCCCGGTGGTGGGTTCATCGAGGATGAGCACTTCCGGCTGAGCCGCCAGCACCGAAGCCACCGCCACGCGCTGGCGTCCGCTCTTGGTCATGGTGAAGGGGTCGTCCTGCTCACAGCCTGCCAGTCCAACCGCTTCCAGCGCTTCGTGAACGCGCTGTTTGATTTCCTCTTCGGGCAGTTTGCGCAGGCGCGGGTTGAAGGCGGCCTCATCAAAGATGGTTTCGGAGAAGATTTGATGATCCGGGTTCTGAAAGACATAACCCACTTTCTGCCCGAGTTTGAAGACGCCCTGCTGGCGGGTGGGGATGCCGTTGACCAGAATTTCACCGCCGGTGGGCATCAGCAAACCGTTGAAGTGTTTGACCAGCGTGGTCTTGCCGCTGCCGTTTTGTCCGATGATGGCAACCATCTCGCCCTGGTTGATTTGCAGGCTGACTCCGTCCAGCGCTTTGACGCCGTTGGGGTAGGTATGTTCCAGGTTGATGCACTGGATCAGCGGCTGGGTATGGCTGGCGATGCGCTGGTTTTCTTCTGCCACGATGCGGTCAAATTTTTCCTGAGAGATGCGCAGTCCCAGGCGCTGGAAGCTCTGCAAACCTTCTTCGATGGTGAGCGGCAGTTCCCTGGCGCCGCTCATCTTGAAGAATTTGGGGATGCCCAGCGGCATGATGCCCAGTTCTTCGAGCAGGTCCACCTGCTCCAGAATCTCGCGCATTGTGCCAACGCTGACCAGCTTTCCATCTTTGATGAGGGCGATACGGTCAGCGTGGAGCGCCTCTTCGGTGTCATGTTCGATCACCATCAGGGTCAGGTCTTCGCGTTCGCAGAGCTGATCGGTGATCTGGAACACGCCCAGCTTGCTGATCGGGTCGAGGTCGGTGGTGGGTTCGTCCATCACCAGCACTGTCGGATGCAATGCCAGCACCGAGGCGATTGCCAGCTTCTGTTTCTGCCCGCCGGAGAGGGTGGAAGGCGGGCGGCGGCGCACGGCTTCCAGCCCGACATAGGCAAGATTTTCGTCTATGCGGCGCTTGATCTCTTCCCGTTCGACGCCGAAGTTTTCCGGTCCGAAGGCAACTTCCAGCTCGACGTTGGTAGAAAACAACTGCGCCTCAAAATCCTGAAAGACCATTCCTACCAATTCTGCCATCTGGGCGACAGTGTATTGTTTGGTGTCCCGCCCCAGCACCAGCACTTCCCCCTGTAGTTTGCCCTTGTGGAAATGCGGGATCAAGCCGTTGATGGTGGCTGCCAGCGTGCTTTTGCCGGCTTCGCTGGGGCCCATGATCATCAGGAATTCCCCCCGTGCAACCTCCAGATTGATCCCCTGCAGTGCGTATTCTTTCTGTCCGCGGTAGCGGTAATGCAGGTCTTTGATGATGACTGCCGGTTCGGCTGCCATAGCTCCTTTATCCTTATTTGGTTTTGTTGGACCATTGCCCGCGCGTACGGCGGATGGACTGCCTTTCCCTATCCAGACAGCGGGTGATCCGTTGACGGTTGATAAATGTATTATACAAAAAAATTCTCTGAAGCGTTCATTTTTTTGTGACGCAATTTTGCAACTTGCGCTGCGATAGAGCAGCTTGGTTTTCCGGGCAGGGCTGGGCAAGATAAAATCTTGCCCTACAAATTTTTTTCGCCTTCATCCTTCTGACTTTTGACTTTAAGACTCGCCCTACCGTTTTTACCTTTTGATTTGCTGCACCTCTTGACAAAGTTGATATAATAATATACAATTCATTCATTGATACAATTATACAATTTTGAGGTGTAATTGCCGGAACTGAAGATTGCGCTGGATTTTCGCTCGGGTGTGCCGATTTACGCCCAGATTGTCGAGCAGATCACCCGTCAAGTGCTGGATGGGACGCTGCGGGTGGGCGATCAACTGCCGACGGTGCGGCAACTGGCGGCAGACCTGCGCATCAACTTCAACACGGTGGCGCGGGCGTACCGCCTCCTGGACGAAAACGGTCTGATTTCTACCCAGCAGGGGCGCGGCACCTATATCCTCGAAAAACCTACCCCTGACCATGAGCAGCGCCTGCGCCGCGAAACGCTCAGCGCGCTGACCGAGCAGTATCTGGCGGAGGTGCGCCGGCTGGGTTTTGGCGCGGCGGAAGCGCTGGAAGCGGTTCACGAGGCGCTGAAACGGCAGGGAGCGCACGAGGAGGATGGATAAAATGACATTCACAGGTGAGGAAGCGATGAAACCAAAAGAGAACGAACATCAAAAAGAGCGCTTTTCTTCCAGAATACCATACCGCTGGAACAACAAACTGCCGGACAATGTCCGCATCAGCAGTATCGGCGGGGCGGTGTTCTTTGTCTTTCTGCTGGCAGCGGTGATCGGCGCAGCGGCGCTGAACAAGCGGGTGGCGGATGAGTGGATCGCCCTTTATGTTGGCGTAACTCTGCTGCTGGGCGCCTTTTTCTTGTTTTCGCTGAAGGTTGCCGCTCAGTGGGAAAAGGCGGTGGTGCTGCGGCTGGGAAAGTACCGCGGACTGCGCGGTCCGGGCTTTTTCTTCCTTGTGCCGATTCTTGACTCTACGCCGGTCTGGATTGACCACCGCGTGATGGTGACGCCCTTCAGCGCCGAAAAGACGCTTACCAAAGATACCGTGCCGGTAGATGTGGATGCGGTGTTGTTCTGGGTGGTCTGGGATGCGGAGAAAGCCGCCTTGGAGGTGGAGAACTATCAGGCGGCGATTGCCTGGGCGGCGCAAACCGCCCTGCGCGAAGTGATCGGACAGATGCCGCTGGCGGATATTCTGGTCGGGCGGGCAAAGATGGACGCCGACTTGCAGCGGATCATTGATGAACGCACTACGCCGTGGGGTATCTCGGTGCAGAGCGTTGAGATTCGCGATATCATCATCCCGCAGGGGCTGGAAGATGCGATGAGCCGGCAGGCGCAGGCGGAGCGCGAGCGGCAAGCGCGGGTCATTCTGGGCGAATCGGAAAAGCAGATTGCCCACAGCTTTGCCGAAGCTTCGCGAGCCTATCAGGATAACCCGACGGCGCTGCATCTGCGGGCGATGAACATGCTCTTTGAAGGCTTGAAAGAGAAGGGCGCGCTGGTGATCGTACCGAGCAGTGCGGTGGACACGATGAATCTGGGCGGGCTGAGCGGGCTGGTGGCGCTTGCCAGAGGCGAAGCGGCACAGGGAAAGAATCAACCATAAGGAGAACACAATGAACGGGAGAACATTGCGGATGGCATTGCCTTTGCTTGCGGCGGGGATGCTGGCGTTGAGTGCCTGCGCGGCGCAGAGCGGGGCGGGTAATCCGCCGGCAGTTGGTCCGATTGCCTTTGTGGGCGGGACGGGGATGGTGCTGGTGGCGCTGGGGTATGCGTTCTATGCGGGCGCGCGGCGGCTGGGCTGGCGTTACTTCTGGCTGGGTGCCCTGGCATGGGCGGTGGCGGTAGCGTTCAAGTTTGTGTTTGCCATCCTGCTCAATCCGCTTTTGTACCGGGCGCTGGTCACGCCGGGTCAGCCGGGCATCGGGGATGTGGTGATGTACCTGTATATCGGCGCGTTGACCGGCATCTTTGAAGTCGGGCTGGTCTGGCTGTTTGTGCGTTTTAGCCGCCTGAAAGGGGCGGGCTGGCGGCAGGCGCTGGCGTTTGGCGTCGGGTTTGGGGCGGTCGAGGCGTTTCTGCTGGGGCTGGTTTCGCTGGGCAACATGGCGGTTGCGGCAACAAACCCTGCGCTCGTCCCGCCTGAGGCGATGGCGCAGTTGGCGCGCGCCAACGACATCCGTCTCAGCCTCGCGCCGGTTTCAGAACGTTTCTTCACCGTATGGGTACATATCCTTTCCTGTGCGCTGATTTTTTATGCAGTTGCGGCGCGCAAACCGTCGGCGTTCTGGCTGGCGTTTGCCTATAAGACGCTGGTGGACAGCGTGGCGGCATATGGACAGTTGACCGGGCTGGATACGCTGGGCAAAATCTGGGCGATTGAGGCGCTGGTGGCGGTGTGGGGCGTGCTGGGCTGGCTGGGGACGCGCTGGGTTGCGGCGCGCTTTCCGTCTGGTGCGGCAGAAACGCCGCCGGCGGTCGCTGCAGGGGAATAAGCGAAAACGCATGTTTCACGTGAAACATGCACGGCAAAAAGCCTGAGGCATTGTTTCACGTGAAACATAAAAAGATGGCGTCCTTTTCCCTTCCCCGCTATAATCAACCCATCTGCTGACTGAGGAAACTTCATGCCGCTTACTTTCCTGAACTGGCTGCTGGCGCTGACGCCGGTGGCGGTGGTGCTGCTGCTCATGCTGAGATTTCGCTGGGGCGGTGCAAGAGCCGGCGCGGCTGGCTGGTTTAGCGCGCTGATCCTTGCACGTCTTGCCTTTGGAGCGGGCTGGGAACTGCTGGCATATACGCAGGTCAAAGCTGTACTGCTCACGCTGGATGTGCTCTATATCATCTGGACGGCGCTGCTGCTGTACCATGTCGCCAACGAAGCCGGCGCAGTCGCAACCATCGGGCAGGCGCTGCCTTCGCTGACCGGCGACCGCACCCTGCAGGGGTTGCTGCTGGGCTGGGTGTTCGCTTCCTTTCTTCAGGGTATGGGCGGGTTTGGCGTGCCGGTGGCGGTGAGCGCGCCGCTGTTGGTTGGGCTGGGATATTCGCCGGTTCAGGCGGTGCTGATGGCTTGCATCGGGCACGGCTGGGCGGTGAACTTTGGCTCGATGGCGACCTCGTTTCAGACGCTGATGGCGGTGACCGGACTGCCCGGCGAAGTGCTGGCGCCGGACGCCGCCCTCCTGCTGGGCTTCAGCGCCTTGAGCTGTGGGGCGGTGGTGGCGTTCATCGGCGATGGCTGGGGCGGTTTGCGGCGCACGCTGCCGGCAATTCTCATCATCGGCTCGGTGATGGGAGGGGCGCAATACCTGCTGGTGACGCACGGCTTCTGGACGCTGGGGGCAACGCTGGCGGCGCTGGCAGGACTGGCGGCGGGGCTGGCGGTCTGCCGTTTGCCGCGTTATCGTCCGTCCGCGCCGGTCGCCTCTGCTGTCCCCCCGAAGGGGAGGATCGTGATGGCGCTTTCCGGTTATGCGGTGCTGGTGGCGCTGGCGTTTGCGTTCAACCTGATCCCCGCGCTCAACCGTCTGGTGGACAGTGTCCAGCTCGATTTGTACTTTCCCGAATTGACCACCGCGCTGGGGGTGCGCACGCCTGCCGGGACAGGGCGCAGCATCAACCTGTTTGGGCATCCGGGAGCGGTTTTGCTTTACGCTTCTGTGGCTGCCTTTCTGCTTTACCGCCGCGCCGGTTATTATCCATCCGCTGCCCTGCGGCGCATCCTTGACCGCACCGCGCACGGCGCGGTCGGCTCCAGTCTGGGCGTGGCGGCGATGGTTGGAATGGCAGTGATGATGTCGCACAGCGGAATGACCGGCTTGCTGGCGCAGGGGCTTAGCCGCGTCTTCAGCGGCAGTCTGTATCCGCTGGCGGCACCCTTTATCGGCGCGCTGGGAGCGTTCATCACCGGCAGCAACAACAACTCCAATGTCCTGTTCGCAGTGCTGCAGATGCGCACCGCAGAACTGTTGAGATTGTCCGTCCCGCTCATTCTCGGCGCGCAGACCGCCGGCGGGTCGCTGGGCAGCATCATGGCGCCCGCCAAGGTGATCGTCGGCTGCAGCACGGTGGGGCTGGGCGAGGATGAAAGTGCGGTGATGAAGCCGATTCTGGGTTATGGACTGCTGCCGGTTTTGCTTGTGGCACTGCTGGCGGTTCTCCTCGCCCGTTCGATGGGGGGCGCATGAAACCTTCCCCCGAATCCTTCAACGGCGGCGGCAGGCAAAACCGTTTTGTCCTGCAATGCTTTGCCCTGATCCTGATGCTGACCCTGCCCTTTGCGCTCTATGCCGCCCTGCAGGGCGGCAATATCTGGCTGGGGGTCTTGTTCTTCTCCCTGCTGATGGCAGCCATGGCGCTGACGCTGATCAGCGGCTGAGCAATTGAAAAGCCGGCGGCAGTTTTTATTGAACTGTATTCAATGAGGTTTGATTTCTTAAACTAAACATGCCATCCTGTCGACGACCTTTACACTGACCAGCCATATCGCCAGACGCATAGGGATCACGCCAGCCATCATGTGACGGAGAACACTGCGTACTTCGCCATGATATCCAAAGAACATCAAGGCTAGCGAGATAACGAACAACCAGATGAGCAAACCATTCCAGACAATTTCACTTGCTTTGGATGTGCGTGACCATAAAAGAGCAATGAGCATCAGGACATATATCAAAATAATGGAGGAGGAAGTAGAATGGAGCAGATTTCCATAAGGTATTGCCCAAGCAGGGCGCTCATGGGCGCGGGGCACAAAGTACGGCTGGAGATTCTCAGAAAAGCCGAATTGAATATGGTGAATAAAAGATTGAACCGCCCAGCGCGGATTGTCGAGCAAGAAATTTGAATAAGCTGACAGTCCGTTTTGTTTTACCCAATCCATAAAGGAGCCAAATTCGGTGATCTCGTTATATTCCATAGAGCCTCGAATGGCTATCAGATCAGGACTGACCGGCATCCCGCGCTTTTCAAAAAAGGCTACCCGTGTCGAATGCGGAAAGACATTCGTGACCATGTTATTAACAACGGGGACAAGCCATCGCTGGCTTAAGCGAAAAGTGTACTGTTGAAAAACAAAAAGCCCCAACAAAAACACTACACTAAACATCCCAATAACGGAACATATTTTGTAGTTCTTTTTCCAGAGGATACCGATCAGAATTCCAATTGCCAACAATGGCAATGAATAGGCATTGGTATCGCGGGTGAAGGTCCAAAAAAAGGTAACTACTGCCCAGCCGAAAAGCAGTAATAGATTGCCAACCGAGATGCTGAGCTGCCGGTGGGCGGCGCGCTGGGCGAGTTCAATGATTAGTGCCAACTCGGCTGCAAAAAGGGAAAAGGAAAGGGATTCAGACATCATGATCCGATCCCATTCAGCCATTTGAGGAGCAAAGGCAAAAGCCAGGGTCAGGAAAGCACCGATACAGCCGACAATGGGATTGTACATGCGGCGGTAGATCACAAAAGCCAGTAGATTCCAGCTCAAGAGGGAAACGATCCATTGAAAAACAGCCACTCGGTCGAAACCGGGTTGGAAAACTAAATGGTTTGGCGAGCCGGGTATGGCTGGTTCACTGATTGCAATGGTTTGATACCCTTGATCCCCTTGCAAAAGGCGATAGATAAAGGGCAGGGTAAAGCTGCGCTTAGCCGTAAACCAGCTCAAGCTAATGATCTGTGGTTGCCTGGAAACATGAATATAGGAACCAGTATCTAAAGCGTTAATGGAAAGCTTGGGAGAACCGTAGGTAAAAATTCGTAGCAAACTGAGACCAACAGCAATCGCAAGATAAAGGAGCAGACTCAGCTTTTTCATAAAATCGTTCGATTAAATGGAATCAGCAGCTTTGATGGGTCTGATTATATCAAAAGACTCTGTTTCGAAGAGCTCAAGAGCGGCAATCAAACAAAATCAGCAGTTACCCTGCATTGCAGAATGTATATGGACAACGCTTCTACACCAGCGAAGAACGCGGTGCTGCCGCCGCCCCCAAGAGGGCGGCGGTAATGTCCGCAGCTTCCTTACCAGACCTTGATGCCGAAAAAGGCGGTGATAAACTTTACCGCAACATAAAGGAAATACAGCCCAAAGATCAGCTTGAGTGTGGCGGGTCGGATGCGCTTGATGACCGCCGCACCGACTTGCGCGCCGATCACTGTTCCCGCCGCCAGCAGCAAGCCGGCTGCCAGGTCCACATATCCGCCTGCCAGCTTAATCCCGCCGCCTACCAGCGCCAGCGGGATCATGGTTGCCAGCGAGGTGCCCATGGTGATATACACCGGCGCGCCGAAAAGATAAATCAACCCCGGCACCAGCGCATACCCGCCGCCCAGTCCGGCGATGCCGGTCGCCAGCCCTACCAGCAAGCCAAAAATGCTCAAGCCGGCGGCTGAAGCCGAAATGGTATTGCCCTCCTTGTGCGGCAATCCAGCCTGGCGGACGCCTTCCCAGATCATGCGCAATGCGGGCCATAAGAACAACAAGCCGAGAATCAACCCCAGCAGGGCGGACTGATTGGAGAGCAGGGTGAACAGCCAGGAGCCGATCAGCACGCCGACAATCCCCGCTCCGCCCAGCCAGGCAACGGCGCGCTTATCCAGATTGCCCCGCACCAGATGCCCATAGCCGCCGGAAATAGCGGTAAAGATGACCGCGAAGAGGGTGGTGCCGACTGCGATCGCTGCCGGGTAACCCATCCAGAAATGCAGCACGGGCAGCATGACACTGCATCCCCCTGTCCCGATGATCCCGCCCAATACGCCCGCCAGAAAGCCCACCAATGCCAGGACAACGCCGCGCAGAGCGGTCAAAGCGGGCGTGCCGGCAGGGACGGCAGGGCGTCCCAAGCCAAAATCAATGACAGCCGCGGCGATAATCACCAGCAAAATAACCGCCGTCGGAATTTGCGTTTTTAACCAGCCTTTCATGAATGCCTCCTTCTAAAGCTCAAATAATCAGACTTTTCGTCTATTTGTCAGACAGCTTCAGAAAGGCGGCGATGCATCTCCGCAGTGGGGAAATCTGGATTTCTGTAAACACAGGCAGGTTCTATACAGATGACAAGCGCGCATGGTTTTTTTATCTTTGCGTCCTATTTGTCATGATATATTCAAGAATATGAATTTATTTAACCTTATAACTTTTCCGGCTGAATTTCAAGAGGACAAATGCCATGAAAATCTGATGACATCTATAAGTATTTTGTGTTTTTACTGCTTTTTTGTTACAAAATATTGGTATTTTGCGGTGGAGTGAAAAAGCGACACAGAAGATGATTGGGCAAGCTGGTTGTTTGCTCTGGTTCAGGTTGAATCGGTATCTTCCGAAGACGGGCGGCTTACTGATCAGAAAGGCGCGGTGCTGTTCGACGATAATGCCGTATCAAACTATACACACCGCCCGCTAGAATGACCACTCCCAGCAGCAGGCTGCCAAAGTCGCTGAGAAACTGGCTGATCAATTCCCATTGTGCGCCAAACAGGTATCCCAATCCACCATATAACACCAGCCAAAGCGCTTCGCCGCTGAGGTCAAAGAGCAAAAAGCGGCTGAAACGATATCCGCTTCCGCCCGCAATCAGGTTGATGGGCAGTGCCAGCGCAGTGAGCAGAAAGCGCGTCAGAAAGATTGCCAGCCCGCCGCGCTGCTCAAACAGCGTTCGGGCGCGCTGCCAACTGGCGGAAGCGCCCAGACGAGCTTCGACAGTGCGGCGGGCGAAACGACCGATGCCGAAGCTCAGACTGTCGCCCAGCACAGCCCCAGCCAGCCCCAGAACCAGTGCCGCAACTGCGTCCATCGCTCCCTGACGGGCGAAAGCGCCGGCGGCGATCAAGAGCAGGCTG
>Ga0308390_1000492_pt1 | contig 28308 bp, 29 predicted proteins | sample Hotspr2Sample149_FD_202358 | JGI IMG/M metagenome (GOLD analysis project Ga0308390, IMG submission 202358) | Hot spring phototrophic mat microbial communities from Mushroom Spring, Yellowstone National Park, Wyoming, United States - 20040719_149 ...
GGCAGCAGCAGCGCTTCTACGGCTGCTACAATCTCTGGTAGGGACGGGTAATGTCGCATAACTAACCCCCGTCCCTTATTTTCTACTTGGTGTCAAGTCCTTTTCCGAATTGGCGTCTCTTGATTAGCTCTCATTCTGGGGCCCCCGCCTGAAGCGCGGGCAGTAGAGAACACGAGAGATCATCCTGCGCTCAGGCGGAACGATTCAGGCGGGGTTCAAGCGACTGCCCGCCGCAAGCGCGTAGGCGATGAAGCCCGCCAGCGCGGCAAACCCCACCCCGGTGCGGGCCTGGCCGGTCTCGGGGTCGAAGGACTCAGGGGCGTAGCCCTGGTCGAGGGGGGCCTGCTCGAGCACCATCAGCGCGTCGGCCGCAGGGCGCAAGAGCCCCGAGAGAATCCGGTTGGCCAGAGCAAAGCCCGAGGGGAAGGGAAAGTGGGCCGAGCCCTCGCCGGGAAAGCGCCCTTTGTAGTGGTGGGGGTTGTCGCCGCTTAGAATCCATAGCGCGGTGGCCTGCCAGAGGGGGTTCTGGCGGCTGCAAAAGCCCAGGTGGGGGAGCAAAAGCAGGCTGCCCGCGGGCTCGTCGGAAAAGGTGTGGGTGCCCCCCGGCTCGAAGCTAAAGGCAAAGCGCCCGTTGCGCTCGGCCTGGCGGTAGAGGGTCTCGCGGATGGCCCGGGCCTCGAGCTTCAGCGCCTCGCCGCCCTGCCAGAAGGGCGAAAGGCGCTCCAGGGCCACCGCCCATAGGGCGTTGTCGTAGGTCAGGTAGGGCTCTTTTACCGGGTCGTCGGTAGGGGAGAGGAAGGTGCTGTAGAGGGTGAGCGAGGGATGTTTTTCCTCGGCCACCCGGGCCAGCACCCCCTCCAGCGGCGCGCGCAGCTCGCTCACCAGCTCGGGGTTGGGGCCGGTGGCTTCCAGGTAGCGGGCCAGGGCCAGCGGATAGGCCGCGGCCTGGTCGAGTTCAAAACCGGGGTACAGGGGCGGCCCGCTCAGGTACTGGGCATGCTCCCCCGGCCAGCGGGCGTGGCGGTGGAAAGCCGCTCGGAGCACCTCCCTAGCCCGCTTGCGGTCGGCCTTGAGCAGGGCCGGGAAAAACCACAAGAGCGCGTCGCGGGCCCAGTAGGCCCCCGAGACGTAGTAGTGGGGGCTCCTCGAGGTCAGCAGTACCGGCTCGCCCTCGAGGGTGTCGGCCTGGGCGTAGAAGTAGCTGAAGATGAGGTGCCGCCGGTATATCTCGTAGAGGGGGCCCGTGTAGTTGGTGCTCAGAAGGGCCAGCTTGTGCAGGGTCTTGCGCAGCAGGCCCTCCCAGCCCACGCGCCGCAGGTGCAGGGCGGTGGTGCGGGCCCCGTCGGCCTCGGGGGCCAGGCCCAGGTAGAGCGTGACCGGGCCATGCGCCCACTCGAGCGCGAACTGGGGGCCCCAATCTATTTGGGTCGGCGGAGGGTCGGCCTGCCAGCCCAGCGCTAGCAGGGTGCGCTCGCTGCGGGCTTCCAGCACATAGCTGCCGGTCCAGGCATCGTACCCGGTGCGGAAAGCGGCCTCGAGCTTCTCTTCCCTAAAACGCCTAAGACCCAGGTACTCCAGGTTGCCCGCCACCTGCAGGGGGCCGTTTTGCTTGGGCTCCAGCCTGAGCGCCAGCCCCCGCTCGCCGTAGGGGGCTAAGAGCGTCACCGTAAGCTGGGCGTTCTCCCAGATGGGAATCCAGTCCGACAGGCGCGAAACCTGCCAGCCCTGGCCGGACACCTCTAGCAAGGGCTCCCCCACCCAGTCCAGTAAACCACTAAAGGCCAGGGAGGCCACCCCGATGCGCGAGAGGGAGGGCGCGCGGGGGCTGGCTTCTACGTGCACCTCGAGGTTCCCGGTGGGCAGGTGCGCGGGAGGGGTTTCCAGGATGGGGGCGGGGGTCATGAGTTCCATAAAGCTCGGCGGCTACTGTTTTTTGAGTTTGTCGAAATAGACCCACACAAAGTACAACGCCAGCAATACCAAAAGCACAAACAGCATGGTTACGATGCCCCGTAGCCAGTCGGCAAACATCACCCCCACCAGCACCCCAGCGGCAAAACCAAGCAGGTGCCCGCGGTAGCGCCGGGCCAGTGTGCGGATAGGTGGTCGGTTCATGGGAGTCGCTAAAGCTCTGGGTGGGCCTCCAGGTTAAGGTTGCCGTGCGGGATCAGCTCCGCACGGCGGTGGTCGCCCTCCCAGCTCAAGCGAACCTCGAGGCTATCCCCAAACACCTCGGGCTTGCCCCATTCGATGAGCACCAGGCGGGCCTCGGGCAGGTAGTCCTCCAGGCCCAGGTGGTATAGCTCCTCCTGGTCGGCCATGCGGTAGGCGTCTATATGAACCACCAGGCCCTCTGGGGTGGGGTACTCGTGAATCAGGGTGTAGGTGGGGCTGGTGACCTCGCCCTGGAACCCCAGGGCCTGGGCGATGAATTGCACCAGGGTGGTCTTGCCCACACCCATCGGCCCCGTAAGCAGCACCAGCGTCCCTTCGGGCAGGGCCTGCACAAGCCTTTGAGCAAGCGAACGGGTCTCCTCCAGGCGCTCCAGCAGCACGCCTCCTAGCTTACCCCGCTGCCCTGGCACACACCAGCTAGGAACTTGAAATGCGGATACTCCCTCAATCCGCCTGGGCTTGGGGCTGTCATAATGGCGCGGTCATGTCCAAAAACGCCTCCATACCGTTCATCCTGATCTCGGTGCTGATCAACGTGATGGGCCTGGGGCTGGTGATTCCGGTGCTGCCCAAGCTCATCGAGACCCTGGCGGGGGGTGTGGAGCTGGGGGCTCGGCTCAACGGCCTGTTTTTTGCGGTATACGCGGTGATGCAGTTTGCCTTTGGCCCCATTCTGGGCATGCTCTCCGACCGCTACGGGCGCCGCCCGGTGCTGCTGGCCTCGCTGGTGGGGACTGGCGTGGATTATTTGATTGCCGCCCTCACCCAGTCCATCTGGGTGCTGTTTGCGGCTCGAGTGATTGCCGGCGCCCTGGGGGCCAGCCTCTCCACCGCCAACGCCTACATTGCCGATATCTCCAAGCCCGAAGAGCGCGCCCGCAACTTTGGCCTGATTGGGGCCACCTTCGGGATGGGTTTCGTGTTGGGCCCGGTGCTGGGGGGATTGTTGGGCAACATCGACCTGCGCCTGCCCTTCTACTTTGCTGCAGGGCTGGCTTTTCTGAACTTCCTGTATGGCTACTTCGTGCTGCCCGAGTCGCTCAAGCCCGAAAACCGCAGCACCCAGGCCCGCTCGCTCAACCCGTTTACTGCCCTCTCGGTTCTGCGGAAAACCCCCATCCTGCGGGGCCTATCCTTTAGCCTCTCGCTCATCTTTGTGGCCTTTGGGATTCTGCAGAGCGTGTGGGTGCTGTACACCGCCTACAAGTTCGGTTGGAGGCCGCTCGAGGTAGGCTTATCGCTATTTCTGGTGGGGTTGGGCGGGGTGATTGTGCAGGCCGGGCTGGTCAGGCCGGTGGTGGCCCGCCTGGGCGAGCGCCGGGCGCTGACCCTGGCCCAGAGCGTGGGGTTGTTCTCCTTTACCCTGTATGGCTTAGCCACCCAGGGCTGGATGATGTACGCCACCATCGCCCTGGCTGCTTTGAGCAACCTGGGCCAGCCCCTCATCCAGTCCTTTCTGACCCGCGAGGTCTCGCCACAGGAGCAAGGAACCCTGCAAGGGGCCCTGGCCGGGCTGCAAAGCCTCACAGTGGCAGTAGGGGGGTTGCTGGGCGGGGTGCTGTTTTCCCTGGTGGCCAAGCCCGACCTGGCCTACGGGCTGCTGGGGCTGCCCTTTTTTGCGGGGGCCTTGCTCTATGCGACGGCGGCGGCCAATACGGCCCGCCTGTTTCGCTCCCTTCGACAGGGCTAGCGGCGTTTTGCCAGCGCCTGCCGGATGACCTCCGCATCGGCCTGGCTGAAGCCAAACAGGGTGATTTCCAGCGCCTCGGGAGCGGCCTGCAATTCGTCCAACATTACCTCCACTACCTCGGGTACACCCAGCCCCCCCACGCCGGTTCCCAGCAGGGGGAAAGCCACCTTGTGCAGGCCGTGCTCCAGCGCCAGGCGCAGCGCAGACCGGGTGGCCTGGCGAACAGTTTCCAAGGTGGCGGGCTGGTCGCCCATTGCGGCGGCGTGAATCACCTTGCGCACCGGTAGCTGACCCGCCCCGGTAAGGGCCGCCTCACCCACCCGAATGGGGCCGTGGCGCTCACACTCTTCCTGAATGCTGGGGCCGCCTTTGCGCCGGATGGCCCCGGCCACCCCTGCCCCCAAAATGAGGTGGTTGTTGGCGGCGTTGACGATGGCATCGCCCACAAACTCGGTGATTTCGCCCTGGGCTACCTGGATGCGGGCCATACAACTATTTTAGACAGTTGAAGAACTATTCGCCCTAACCACACCATCAAACCCGGTAGCGGGTGTAGGGGTTTTGGTGGGGTGGGCCGTCGGAAACCCACATCTCCAGCGTGCCCAGGTTCATGATGACCGAAGCCAGGGTGCAGTAGGGCTCGCCCTGCTCGTATTCTTCTGGGCTGGCGGTACGGCAGACCGCATAAGGCGCACCCTCCCGGTCGCGCAGGGCCGCTTGCAGGTCTTCTAGGCCGGGCTTTTCCACCTGGGCGAGCCGCAGGGCCAGCCGCTCGGCCCGATGATGCGAGCGGTCGAGCCACTCGACGGGCGGCACCTCGATGCCGAAGCGCTCGGGGGCCAGGTAGTGGTTGGCGTGCACCAGCTGGCGCGGGTCTTCCCAAAAGGCCACCCCGCTGGGCGAGACCTCGATGTCCAGGGCTTGGGTGCCCTGTCCCAGCAGGAAATTGCCCGAAGCGGTGCGGGGCTCTTCCAGCACTATGGCCTGGGCGGCCTGTAGGGTTTTCTGCCGCAGCACCTCGTAGGTGCGCAGGTGGAAGGGCTTGCCCAGCCCGGCCCAGTTGTCGCCCCGCGAGACCAGCCCGTTGATGCACAGGCCCAGGCCGTGGGAGTTGAGCCCGATCTTGCCGCCAAAGATGCCGGCCTCGGTAAAGGCCAGTATCCGGGTTCCGTCGGGCTCAGTGATGTGCTGCAGGGCCCCCTGCACCCCTTCCATCCAGTCCCAGTTCTGGCCCAGCCACAGGTGGCCGTCGGCGCTGTGGGCGGGCATCAGGGCAAAAGCGGTGCAGCCGTTGGGGGCCTCGTGGGGTAGGTAGACCGGGGGGGTATCCTGGGCAAACTGGTGGTAGACGATCTCGTAGCGCACGTTGAGGGTGGCGATGTCCACCAGCGGCTGGCCCGACCCTGCTGCGATGCCCTCGAGGCCCTCTGCATAGGCAGGATTCTGTTGCCGGATGGCCTGGAGGTAGCGCGCCCCCCGCTCGCGGGCCTCGCTGGGGGAGAGCTTGCACTCGACCTCGAAGCGGCGGAAGTAGAGCTCGAGGTTGTGGGCAATCCGCTCGGCCCAGGCCGCACCCTGCTGGTGGCCCTGGTCGTAAGGGGGGCCGGAGAGTCGCAAATAGGGCAGCATATCCCCTGCCATTATGCGCCCTGGCGGCTCAGATTGAACACAAAGCCTGGCCCACCCCGCCGCAGGGCGTGGTTCACGCTCAGACAAGCCTCGGTTGTACTCCGGCGGGATCATCTGAGGAGGCAGCCCTTTATGTCGCAGACGACTTAGTGCACCGCCGAAAAGTGTATCATCCGGGGCATGAAAGTGCCGCTTGGTAAGCTTTTCTGGGCGTTTTTGCAGGTGGGGCTGGTGGCTTTTGGCGGTGGGGGCACGGCCCAGCTGTACCAGGCCATTGTGCTGAAGCGGGGCTGGATGGAGGAGCGCGAGTTTCTGGAAACCACCGCCCTGTGCCGCATTCTGCCGGGGCCGGTATTCGCCAATACTGCAGCTCATCTGGGGATGCGCCTGGGGGGTGTGCCGGGGGGCCTGCTGGCCCTGCTGGGGGTCTTGACCCCAGGGGCCCTGCTGATGCTGTTGCTGAGTTTTGCCTACTTCCGCTTTGGCGCAGTCCCCGGCTCAGTGGCCGAAAGCGCCCTGAATGGGGTGGCGGCTGCCGCTATTGGTTTGATTCTGGCCACCATGCTGCGCCAGGCTCCCCTTGCGCTGGACTCGCTCAAGGCCCTGGGGCTGGCCCTGGGGGTCTTTGCGACCTATGGCCTGCTGCACTGGCCGTTGTTGCTGGTGCTGCTCTTGTTTGTGCCGGTGGGCATGGCTTTGTACTGGCAAGAGGCCCGTCTACCCATGCCGGAAACGGAGGCCGAGGGGCGTGGGTGAAACCCTCGAGGTCTTCCTGGCCTTCCTGCGCTTTGGGGTGCTCAGCTTTGGCGGGGGCATGGCCAACCTGCCCGAGATGGCCCGGGTCATCATCGGCAACGGCTGGGTAACCCGCCAGGAGTTTGCCGACGGCTTTGCCCTGGGGCAGTTTGTGCCGGGGCCCAATATGCTGGCGGTGCTGTTCTATGGCCTGAGCGCCGCGGGGCTGGGCGGGGCTCTGGCCGCGGCCCTGGGCATGTTTTTGCCGGGCGCGGTGGGGGCCATGTGGCTGGTGTGGGGCTGGCAGTGGATGGCCAGGGCCCAGTGGAGCCGGGCTGTACGCAAGGCGTTGGTGCCCATCAGCATGGGCTTGAGCGCCAGTATGGTCTTGGTGCTGGTTCAGCTTAGTGTGGACTCGCTTTTCTGGGGCCTGGGGGTGTTGGTGGGCTGCTTCCTGATTTACCGCGGCGTGGGGGTGGCCGCCGTAATTGCTGGAGGGGGGCTGCTGGGGCTCTTGCTGGGGCTCGGATAGGGGTTACGAGGGGCTCGAGGTCTCTTGAAGGGTCAGCACATAATCGATCCAGGCCGGCTGTTTGACGAAGCCCAGCGCCTCGTTGATGGCGAGCATGGCCCGGTTGCCCGTCTCGTTGCCGGTGCGGATTTCTTTTGTACCATAGGCTTGGGCGAAGCGGATCGCCTTCAATTTGAGCGCCAGGGCCAGGCCTTTGCGGCGGTAGGCCCGGCGGGTGCCGGTGAGGCCGGTTTGCAGGTAGTCGCCATCAGTTTTCCAGAGGGTGCTCAGGGCCACATACTGGCCGGTGGATTTGTCTATGGCTACAAAATGACCTTCGGGCAGGTAGTAGCGGCTCTCGAACACCCACTTGCAGTAGTCCTCGAAGCTCACCTCGCTCATCTCCTCGGGGCGGGGTACGTCCAGGCGGGCCTCGAGCCAGAGGTCGTAGAGCTTTTGCCGGTGCGCTTTGTCGGCCTCGAGCTCCTTCAAGCTCTTTAGCTCAAACCCCGCTGCCTCCACCGCCTCTATCCGGCCCGCCCAGGGGCTGAAGTCGAAGCTCTGCACGTTCAGGCGCGACTCCCAGTAGCGCATCTTCTCGGCAAAGCCCAGCTTCTGGAGCCAGGCCAGGGCCTGGGGCTGATCCTCGCGGGTGCTGCTCAGAATCGAGATGGGGTGGTGGGCCTCAAGGGCGTGCATCACCTGCCGGTACAGCGCCTTGCCAATGCCCTGGCTGCGGAACGCAGGCTTCACCGTGACCCAGACCCCAAACTTCTGCGGGTGGTACATGCCCTCGAACTGGGTGTAGTCGCCCACGCCCACCACCTGGCCTTCTACCTCGGCCACAAAGCGGCCCCACTTAATCTGGGGGGCGTGGTCGTCGTGCTCGCGCAGGCTGGCTTCGCTGTGCGCTTCGTCGGGCCAGGCGGCTTTCAGCACCTCGGCAAGGGCCGGGTAGTCGCGGTCTTCGAAGGGTCGGATGACAAGGTTGAAAGACATGAAGGCTCCTCGGTGGGTGCTATCCTGAAGGGGTGAGCAAGAAGACCCGCCAAAAGCTGGCCGCCATCGTGACCACGGTGGTGTTTGGCTTTTTGTTGTTCAAGCTGCTCGAGCGCACCTTCGTGCTGATCTGGGTCAACACCCCCTGGTGGGGTGCGCTCTTGATGTTGATTGTGCTGTTTTTGCTCATCGACTACCTCATCAGCCGGGCCTTTGGGGTACGGGACTGAGGCGTAAAAACACCGTGGCCGGCTCCTTGACAAAGCCCATCGCCTCGTTGATGGCCAGCATGGGCCGGTTGGCCTGGTGGTTGGAGGTGCGGATGTACCGCGCCCCATAGGCTTTGGCGAAGGCTGCGGCCCGCAGCTTGAGAGCCAGCGCCAGGCCCTTGCGGCGGTGGCTTTTGCGCACCCCGCTGAGGCCGGTTTGCAGGGTCTGAGGGCGGTGCGATTTGAAGAGCATACTCACCCCCACCAGCCGCTCGCCTTCCAGGGCTACAAAGAACCCCTCGGGCAACAGGTCCGGGTCTTCCAGGGTGCGCTTCTGCCAGACCTCAAAGGGCCAGGGGGTGATGGGCTCGGCTGCTGGCACATCGCCCAGGAGCTCGATTTCCAGCTCGTATAAGGCCCGCAGGAAGCCCTCCTCCTGCCAGGGCAGCTCGCTCAGGGAGGCCAGCGCAATGCCGGGCGGCAGGGGGCGCGCCAGGGGGGTGGGGTCGAAGGCGGCCAGGTCCAGCACCGACGGCCAGCGGCGCTCCACCTCGGTGAAGCCCTGGGCGCTCAAAAAGCCGTACTCCGGCCAGTCTTCCCTGACCTGTGCCCAAAGCTCCTGGGGCTGGTGGGGAGTCAGCCGTTCCAGCAGGAAGTCCCAGAGCTGTATCTGTAGGCTTTGGGCTTCAGGGCGCAGGTAGTACTGCACCTCGAGGGCCCCCGGCTTGGGGTCGTAGTAGGGGGTGGCGAACTCCAGCACCCCCACCACCTGACCATTTTGTTCGACCAAGAAGCGCTCGAGCAGGTCGCCTTCTGCGCGGGTCTGATCCAGGTGCTTTAGCCCGGCCAGGTCCAGGGGGCTCTCGGGGTGGGCGGCCTGGCGAATGGAAGCATAGGCCTGGTAGTGCTCCAGAGTGAACTCAAAGGGGTGTATGCGCATAGGGTTCCAAAAAAAGCGGGGGGCATTCGGTTTGCCCCCGCCTGGATTAAAGGCGCTTTTATGGCATTCGTGTACCCATGGGGCGGCAAACCACCGATGTTGCGGGGATGGACTGAAAATGGGTGATCATCGTAGGTTCACCTCCTTGGTGGTGCTTGCGCGACTGCTGGGAGTGTAGCACGGGGTACGGGAGCTTGGCAAGGCAGTTGGTTGTTGTTGTCACTTGGTTACGCCCCACACAGCTTTTTGCGCTATGATAAGGGGCAATGGTCGAATTTTCACGAGATTTGTTGGGTTTGGAGCAGCGCATCGTGATGGTGACGGGGGCGGGGCGGGGCTTTGGCCGCTCCATCGCCCGTTCCTATGCCCGCAATGGGGCCACAGTCATCACCGTTGACCCCGACGTAGAGATGGCTACCGCCATCGCCTCCGAGGTTGAGCAGCTAGGTGCGCCCGCCATTCCCATCCGGGGGGATATGTCGGTGGTGCTTGACGTGATGAGCACCTTTGAGAAAATCGAGGAGCTTTTCGGCGCGCTGGACGGGATTGTCCACGTAACCAGCGCCGAGAGCAAAACGCCCTTCGTGGAGCTGATCGAAGGGGAGTGGTACGACCTGCTCAATGCTGACGTGAAGTCGAGCCTGTACGTGTTGCAGCAGGGTCTGCGCTATTTGAGTGGGGGCGGCTTTGTCACCCTGGTGCTGCCCCCGCTGCAGCGGGAACAACCCCACGTCGCGGCGATTCGCGGGGCATTGTCCGGTCTGATCGAGGGGGCGACCCACATCTTTCCCACTAACGTGCGGGTCAATGGGGTAATACCCAGCCGCGATCCTGTGGGAGAGGAGCACGACCGATCCCTGGTGCGGGTAGCGGTGGCCCTGGGCTCGATGGTCTCGGAGGGGGTTCGGGGCCAGCTCCTGGAGGTTTTGCTGCCCGACCCCCCCCACCAGCCTGAGATCTACGATTTGCTGAGGGAGCTGCCATGAGGGTGTAGATGTTGACTGACCCTGCGGGTTTGTGAAGCCTATGAACTGCCCTTTCTGTGGAAAGCCCGACAGCCGCGTGCTGGACTCGCGTCCTTCCGATGAAGGCTCGGTGATTCGCCGGCGCCGTGAGTGTTCGGCCTGTAAGCGTCGTTTCACCACCTACGAACGAGCCCAGGTAGAGCCACTGCTGGTCATCAAGCGCTCGGGGCGCAAAGAGACTTTCGACCCCAACAAATTGTTACGGGGCCTGACCCTGGCGGCGCGGAAGCGGCCTATTGACCCGCAGGTTTTGCAGGAGTTTGCCTTTGGCTTCGAGGATACAGTCAAGGAAATGGAAATCACCTCCGAAGAGATCGGCCTGCGCTCGCTGGCCTTCCTCAAGGAGTTAGATCCGGTGGCCTACATCCGCTTCGCCTCGGTTTACCGCGAGTTTGATAGCCTGGAGAACTTTATCGAGGAAGTACGTAAGCTCGATCGGGAGGCTGCTAGAAAGGAAAAAGCCGCGGAGGCTGAGGAAGCACCCGACCTGGCCGATGAGGCCAAGCTGGGCATGGTTTGATAGAGGTTTGTTGCCCCCAACCGCTGGTTTGTGCAGGGTGTTAGACTATAGTTGTGAACGACTCGCTGGCCGAGTTGAACCGTCTGCAGGAGCGTGACCTCGAGCTTGATCAGATTCGCCAAGACCAATCCCGCATCCCCGATGAGCTGGCCCAGGCTCGTATGCACCTAAGGCAGCTGGAGGTTCACCTGAGCGATTTGCAGGAGCAACTGCGTGAGGTGCGCATGGCCTACCATAGGCTTGATCTCGAGCTGCAAGACCTCAAGAGCAAGCGTGAGAAGGCCAAGGCAGCCCAGGCGCAGGCCACCGGGGCCAAAGAGCAGACCCAGTACGGTGAGCAGATACGCCAGCTTACAGGCTTGATTGAGGACATCGAGGGCAACAACAAGGATGTGGTGGGCCAGATACTGCCCCTGCTGGAGCAGATGGAGAAGCTGGAAGAGCAGCTTCTTCAGGTAAAAGCCCAGGTGCAGGAAGCCAGACCTAGGCTCGAGGCGCTGGAGGCTGCCAACCAGCAGCGTGTGGATGCCCTCGAGGCCGACTACCAGTCCAAGAAGATCAGCCGCGACCAGCTTGCGGCCAGCATCCCAGCGGCCATCGTCAAGGAGTATGAGTCCATCCGCAGGGCCCGTAAAGGCACTGGCCTGGCCAAAATGGCCAAGACCAGCAGCGGCTACCGCTGCACGGCCTGCAACATGCAGCTGCCCATGCACGTAGCCCAGCAGGTGCACCAGGCCAGTAAGGTGGTGCGCTGCCCCTCCTGTGGGCGCATCCTGTGGAAAGGCGAGTAGCCCGCCCTATGCCCTATACCCCCATCCTGGCTACCCTGGGCTTTGTGCTCTCGCCCAGCGGGCAAGAGGTTTTGCTGGTTCATCGCAACGCCCGCCCTCAGGATCCCGCTTACGGCAGGTACAACGGCCTGGGGGGTAAGCTCGAGCCCCATGAAGACGTGGTGGCGGGCATGCGGCGGGAAATCCTAGAAGAGGCCGGTCTAACCCCGCTGCAACTCAGCTTGCGCGGGACCATCTCCTGGCCGGGGTTCGGTCGGAATGGTGAGGACTGGTTTGGCTTCATCTTTCTGATCCCCCGCTGGTCGGGGGTACCTCCTGCAGCCAACGCCGAAGGGGAGCTGCATTGGGTTTCTATCCAGAAAGTTCTGCGCCAGGAGCTGCCTATGTGGCCGGGCGACCACTACTTCCTGCCGCTGGTCTTCGATGCCGACCCGCGTCCCTTTCATGGGGTGATGCCCTACCAGAACGGTCAGCCGGTTTCTTGGCAGTACCATCGGTGAGGCATGCTGCAAGGGGCAGCTCTGCTGGGAATCCGAAGGGGAAGGGCCTGTGAAAATAGTTTTCCCACAAGCACGGATTTTCCCTCTGCGCTAGGGTATTATGCGCCCCCAACGCCTTGCCCAACCCAGCAGCCTAACGGAGGCCTTCGCCCTACAAAAAGCCCTTGCCGAAGCGGTGGTACTGGAAGGTAACCCTAGCCCGGCCCGCTACATCGCGGCCCTCGACGCCTCACACCCCACCCGCTTTTCACGGCAAAAAGGCTCTTCGGTGGCGGTGGCGGTGCTGTGGGATAGGATCCAGGGGAGGGTGCTCGAGGTCGCTGCTGCCCAGATAGACGAGGCCGAGCTATTCCCCTACATTCCCGGTTACCTCTCCTTCCGCGAGGCGCCCCTTTACCTAGCGGCCCTGGAACAGCTATCCCATGCCCCTGAGGTGTTGCTGGTAGACGGTCAGGGCATCGCCCACCCCAGACGGCTGGGCATTGCCGCCCACCTGGGGGTACACCTGGATCTACCGAGCATTGGGGTGGCCAAAACCCTGCTGTTTGGTCGGCCAGAGGGAGCGCTGCCCCTGGAGGCAGGCTCGGCAGTGCGACTGATGGACGGCGAAACCCAGATTGGCTGGGTTTATCGCAGCCGCGCCGGGGTTCGGCCCCTGGTGGTCTCGCCCGGCCACCGGGTGGGCCTGGCAGAAAGCCTGGCTTTTGTGCGATCGCTCGTGGGAAAGACCCGCTTACCCGAGCCCTTGCGCCTGGCCCACCTCCAGGCGGGGGCAAAACGGCGGCTGGCTGCAGCGGAGCGGAAGGGCGAAGTTAGGGGCAATGTGAGGTGAGCCCAATTTCGAGCCAGCCCCCTAAACTAGGGTTTTTTGTGTACTTTATTTCGTCAACCAAAATGAAAAAAACCCTAAGGAGGCCTATATGACCAAATTGTCTCGTCGTCAAGCCCTTAAGCTACTGGGCACTACCGGTGTGGTAGCTGCGGCTGGCACCATGCCCACAATGGCCCAGCCGACACCCGCTATGCCCAATGGCGCCGGATATTACCGCTTCAAGCTGGGCGATTTTACCCTTACGGTGCTGAGCGACGGCCAGACCCCGCCCGGCAATGCCTTTCCCAACTGGGGTGCGACCCCCGGCAAACAGGCCGAGTTCGAGGCAGCCTTGCGTGAAAACTTCCTCGAGCCCACCCAGTTCATCAACAACTTCAACCCTATGGTTATCGATACCGGGCGGGCCAAGATTCTCATCGACACCGGTCGGGGCCAGGCCGGGCAGCTCCTAACGAACCTGGCCAACGCGGGCCTGCGGCCTGCCGACATCAACATCGTCTTCATCACCCACGGCCACGGCGACCATATTGGCGGCCTGCTGCGCGATGGGCAGCCGGTGTTTGCTAACGCCCAGCACATCATGGGTGAAACCGAGTTCCAGTTCTGGCTCTCCCAGGCCACCCCACCGGCCAACCTGGTGGCCCTGCGCGAACGCTTTACCCTGGTGCGCCCCGGCGCCGAGATCGCCCCCGGCGTAACTGCGGTGGATACCTCCGGCCACACCGTGGGGCACCTGGCCGTGCAGGTGAGCTCGGGTGGGCGGACGCTGTGGCACCTGGGCGACGCGGGGGGGCATTACATCCTGTCTCTCCGTTTCCCCGAGCACTACCTGGGCTTTGATGCCAACCCCCAGCAGGCGGTGGCCACCCGGGCCCGGCTGTGGCAGGCTGCTGCAGCCGAGCGGATCATGGTGGTGGGCTACCACTTTGCCTAGCCAGGTGTGGGCTATGTGCGGCGTTGGGGCAACGCTTACGAGTTTGTGCCGGCCTTCTTTGTGTTCTAAGGGAGTGCCGGCGGGCCGCACCCTCCCCAGAGGCCTGGGGAGGGTTTTATATGAACCTTGCCTGAATCGTTCCGTTGGGGACTGTTGGAACACTATCGTTTTTTGGGCTGTTGCTAGCACTTCAGGCGGGGGCCCCAGAAAAAGAACAAAACCCGAAGCGCCCGGCCCGCGGCGTGGCCAAAACCCCCGCTTGTGTAGTTCGCCCCCACTATCGCTGCAGTAAAGTCAACTGGAGCATGCGGCGCCCAGCAGACAAAACCCACTGTGGGGCGTAAAATCGAGCCAGAGTAAAAGCCAAGGAGGCGCCTATGCAGTCCACCATGATGGATTTTTCCCTGACCCTTCCGCACTTGCTAGAGCGGGCCGGGAAGCTTTTTCCCAAAGAAGAGATCGTGACCCGGCTGCCCGATAAGTCGCTGCATCGCTACACCTATGGCGATTTCTACAAGCGTTCGCGCAAGCTGGCCTCGGCCCTGCAAAAGGCTGGGTTGCAGAAAGGCGACCGCGTGGCCACCCTCTCCTGGAACACCTATGCCCACCTCGAGGCCTACTTTGGTGTGCCGCTGGCGGGTGGGGTGCTGCACCCGCTGAACCTCAGGCTTCACCCCTCGGACATCGCCTACATCATCAACCATGCCCAGGATAGGTTTTTGATTGTGGACGACGTGCTCTTGAAGCTTTTTGAGGCCGTGCGGGAGCAGGTCAGGCTGGACGGGGTGATTGTGGTGCCCCTTTCGGGCCAGCCGGTGCCGGAGGGTATGCTCAACTACGAAGACTTTCTGGCCTCGGGGGACGACCATTTCATCTACCCCGAACTGGGCGAGCTCGAGGCCGCCGCCATGTGCTACACCTCTGGCACTACCGGTAAGCCCAAAGGGGTGGTCTACTCCCACCGCTCCATCGCGCTGCACAGCCTGGCCTCGGCCCTGCCCGATGCGCTGAACCTGGGCGGCCAGGATGTGCTCTTGCCGGTGGTGCCCATGTTCCACGTGCTGGCCTGGGGGCTGCCCTACACGGGGGTCATGGCGGGCTGCAAGCTGGTGCTGCCGGGGCCCCACCTCGACCCGCTAAGCCTGCTGGAGCTGTTCGAGTCGGAAGGGGTTACCAAGACCGCCGGGGTGCCCACCATCTGGCTGGGGGTGCTGCAGGCTCTGGAGAAGGAGCCGACCCGCTGGCAACTAAAACCCATGGAGATGGTGGTGGGGGGCAGCGCGGCCCCCGAGGCCATGATCCGGGCTTTCGACCGTTTTGGCCACACCGTGCTGCACGCCTGGGGCATGACCGAGATGAGCCCCCTGGGCACCGTCAGCCGGCTCAAGCGCCACCTGCGGGGCGACCCGGAGCTCGAGTACCGCTACCGGGCCTTGCAGGGCCTGCCCACCCCCTGGGTGGAAATTCGGGCCATGGGCGAGCAGGGCGAGGTGTCTTGGGATGGGCAGTCGCTGGGAGAATTGCAGGTGCGGGGGCCCTGGGTGGCCCAAAGCTACTACAACCTGGAGGAGGAGTCCGACAAGTGGACCCCCGATGGTTGGTTCCGCACCGGCGATGTGGTGGCGATAGACCCCGAGGGCTACATCCGCATCGCCGACCGCACCAAAGACCTGATTAAGTCGGGGGGCGAGTGGATCAGCTCGATTGACCTCGAGAACGCCCTGATGGCCCACCCGGCGGTAAAGGAGGCCGCGGTGATTGCCATCCCCGACCCCAAATGGGGTGAGCGCCCCCTGGCCGCCGTGGTGCTCAAGGAAGGGCAGCAGGCCACCCCGGAGGAGCTGGCCCAGTTTTTGGCGGCCCGCTTTGCTAGGTGGTGGCTGCCCGATGCGTATGTGTTCCTGGACGAAATTCCCCGCACCAGCACGGGCAAGTTCCTCAAGTCCAGGCTGCGCGAGCAGTTTAGAAACTACAAGACCCCGTCCGCCTCGCAGTGAGGGCTGGCTACAGCGCCAATAGGAGGCTGCGGGGTATATTCTAGCTATGCCCAGCGCTATAGACCGCTACCTGGAGGAAAACCTCGAGGCCTACCTGCAAGAAACCATCCAGCTCTGCGCCCAGCCCAGCGTCTCGGCCACGGGCCAGGGCCTGCTGGAATGTGCCCGGCTGGTGGAGCAGATTCTGCAGCGGCACGGCTTCCAGACCTGGAAAATTGAGGGCTATGGCAACCCGGTGATTATGGGTCGGGCCCAGGGCCGCTCTGAGCGCACCCTGCTTTTTTACAACCACTACGACGTACAACCCCCCGAGCCGCTGGAGCTGTGGGACTCGCCCCCTTTTGTGCCGCAAATCCGCGACGGCAAGCTCTTTGCCCGTGGGGCCAAGGACGACAAGGGCGAGTTTATAGCCCGCCTGGCCGCGGTGGATGCGGTGCGGGCCGCGCATGGGGGAGAGCTGCCCTGTGGGGTGCTTTTTGTGGTCGAAGGCAACGAGGAGGTGGGCAGCCCCGGCATTGCCAGGTTTGTGCAGGATCACCTGGAGTTGCTCCGCTGCGACGGGGCCATCTGGGAAGAGGGGGGCATCGACTTTGAGGAGCGGCCCGGAACCTCGCTGGGCCGGCGGGGGATTCTGGCGGTGGAGCTCGAGGTCGAGACCCTCTCGCGCGATGCCCACTCCGGCAGCGCCCACATCTTGCCGAGCGCGGCCTGGCGGATGGTGCGGGTGCTGGCCTCCTTGAAGGACGAGAACGAGCGCATCCTGATCCCTGGTTTTTACGACGATGTGCGGCCCATCTCCGAGTTGGACCTCGAGCTCTTGCGCAACCTGCCCGACCTCGAGCCCCACCTGCGCCAGACCTTTGGGGTGCGAGGCTTCGTGAACAACCTGAGCGGCTTTGAGCTCCGCAAAGCGGTCTTCAACCCCACCTGCAACATCCAGGGCATCACCACCGGCTACCAGGGCTTAGGCACCAAGACCGTCATTCCGGCCCGGGCCGCGGCCAAGCTCGACTTCCGCCTGGTGCCCGACCAGAACCCCACCGACATCCTGCAAAAGCTGCGCGCCTACCTCGACGCTGAGGGCTTCACCGACGTACAGATAACCCACGCCGACTATATGTTCCCGGCCCGCTCCGACCCCCACCACCCCCTGGTACAGCTCGCGGCCCGCACGGCTGAAGAGGTCTACCAGAAGCCCTACCAGCGCATCCCCCTGACCGGGGGCAGCTCGCCGGTATATGCCTTTGCCCGGCCCCTGAACATCCCGGTCATCGACGCCGGGGTGGGCTTTGGCATCACCAACCGCACCCACGCCCCCAACGAAAACGTGCGCATACAAGACTTTCACAACGCCGCCCGGCACATCGCCCGCATCCTGGATGGTTTTGCAGACATCTGGGGCTAGGGCCGCGTAAAATGGGCTTGTGATTCATATCCTCGACCTTCACGACCGGGCCCCCAGGGTGATTGCCTCGTTTGTGCTGGAAACCGAAGAAGGGCCGGTGCTCTTCGAGACCGGGCCCGAGTCGCGCTTTTCGGTGTTGCTGGATGGCCTCAATTCGCTGGGCTATGCCGCCTCCGACGTCAAGCATGTCTTCGTGACCCACATCCACCTCGACCACGCCGGCGCAGCCTGGCGCATGGCCGAGCGGGGCGCGACCATTTATGTGCATCCTAAAGGGGCGCCACACCTGGTAGACCCCAGCAAGCTCTGGGCCTCGGCCAGCCGCATCTACGGCGACCAGATGGAAACCCTGTGGGGCCAGATGGGCCACGTGCCGGAGGCTCAGATTGAGATTGTGCAAGACGGCCAGGTCATCCAGGTTGGCGAAGTGCAGATCCAGGCCCTCGAGACCCCCGGCCACGCCTACCACCACCACGCCTATCGGATGGGCGATGTGCTGATTGGCGGCGACGTTACCGGGGTCAAGATTGGCCGTGGCCCGGTGCTGCCCCCCTGCCCCCCACCGGAGATACACATTGAGCTGTGGCGCGAATCCCTGGCCCGGCTGCGCCAGCTAAACCTGCGCCAGATTTACCTGACCCACTTTGGCCTGACCGAAGAGGTTGGGCCGCACCTGGACGCGCTCGAGGCCCGCTTGCTGGAGTGGGCCGACTGGATCAAGCAAAAACTCAAGTCCGGCCTCACCCGCGAGCAGATGGTGCTCGAGTTCGAGGCCTACGTGGCCGCTACCCTGCGGGCTGCGGGGCTTTCCCAGGAAGAGGTGCAGGAGTACGAGCTGGCCGACCCCTCCTGGATGAGCGTGGATGGGCTGGTGCGCTACTGGAACAAGCACCACCCGGAAGAGGTGATGAGCTAGAGCGGAGTTGTGTTTGGTGCCGGGAGCGGGACTTGAACCCGCATGAGCTTGCGCTCGCTACCCCCTCAAGATAGTGTGTCTACCAGTTCCACCATCCCGGCAGGCAAAGATTAGGTTAGTCGGGCTTTGGGCGGTTGTCAAGGAGAACACCCTGTGTACCGCCCCGTTACAAAAAGCGTTACATGCTATTTTGTGCCCAAAAATGCTATCGCAACCGTACCCCTTGCCCAAAACACACCACACCAGCACCCACCAGAACAGCATGGAAGCAATTTCCAAAAATAACCCATTATGTTTTGCGCAAAATGCTATAATGTCTATGTCGGCCATTTCGACAGCGGTTCTTGAAAGTCTAGATGTGCGATGTAAATCGCAAACCCACCGCACAAAAAATCTAAAAGTGTGGGTTTGTAAGCATCCATCGCAAAAAACGCCACTTTTTACCCACTTATCCACAGGCTGCCTGTGGATAACTCGGTTTTCTCATAAATACCCCCTCTAAGAGCCCTTTACAGGACGGCGATTAACGGGGTATGCTGTCGCAAACAAAAAGGCCCGTAAGGGGATTGCAACTACTTGTGATAGGTAACTTTGTCTAAGGTTTTCAGCCAGTCGCAAACAAAAAGGCCCGTAAGGGGATTGCAACAATATTCGTAGGGGCCATCAAGTGGGCAGCGGGAGAATTTGTCGCAAACAAAAAGGCCCGTAAGGGGATTGCAACTCATTGCGGAAGCGCCACGAGAGCCGCAGGTAGCCGCCCGGCGGTCGCAAACAAAAAGCCCCGTAAGGGGATTGCAACCGACGTGGCAAGCGGTTTCCCGGGCGATTTTCATCCACCCGGTCGCAAACAAAAAGCCCCGTAAGGGGATTGCAACTCCCGGCCTGCTGCGGCCAGGCCCGAGCACCACACGCGCCGGTCGCAAACAAAAAGCCCCGTAAGGGGATTGCAACACTAGACTTAGGCGATAGGCGATAGGATAGGGCGAGTAGGAGGTCGCAAACAAAAAGCCCCGTAAGGGGATTGCAACATGTCTGCCAACCACCACCCCCTGCCGAGGTACTTGTGATGTCGCAAACAAAAAGCCCCGTAAGGGGATTGCAACAGCGGTGTTATGGGTTTGCGTTTTTTGTCAAATGAGCTTTGCGATATGCGGCGCTGTGACGAAATAACCGGTGGGTTGAAAAAGATGTGGTATTAATTCTCCAGCATGTACGTTCAAACTTCGCTTGGAGTAGCGCTAGCCGGGCTTTTGCACGATGTGGGTAAGCTGTATCAGCGGGCCTACTGGGGGAGTCTGTCCGAAGGGGTCTCGGACTGGAGCCACCCGGCTTATACGAAGTGGGCTATTGATAAGTGGTCGCTACTGTTTGGTGGCGATGCTGGCTGGCTGGCCCAGACTGCAACCCGTCACCACGAGGGGTGGCACGATAAGCCGCAATACCAGCCCCAGACGCCCGAACAATGGTGCGTGGCTCTGGCCGATACCTATGCCTCGAGGGAGCGCAAAGAGCCGGACGAGAAAAGCGGCCACGCCACAGAAACCCCCTTGCGGTCAGTTTTTGCTGGCCTGCGGGTACAGGGAGCCTACGGCGAGTCTGGGCTGGGCTATCCCATGGTGGAAGAAGGCCGCGAGGTAGGCTTGAAGCCCGGCGCAGCCTATCCTCGCGGCGAGGTCAAGGCTTCCCGGGATACCTACTGGCGGGTGGCTGAGCGGCTGGACGAGCGGCTGGCCGAGCTGGCAAAGCTGAATCTAAGCCCCGAGGCTCTGCTGTCGAACCTGCTGGGTATCTTCCAGGAACTGTTGTGGAACATCCCCTCCGACACCCAGGGCGAGCCCGACGTGTCGCTGTTCGACCACCTGCGCCTTACCGGGGCCATTGCTGCGGCGCTTTGGGACTATCATGGCGGCAACCCCAGCATAGAAGCCCTGAAAGACGAGCAGCCAGAAAAGTTCTTGCTGGTGCTGGGCGACCTGGGCGGCATTCAGGGCCACATTTACCGCATTCAGGGGGCCCAGGCCGGGGTTGGGGGCCTTGCCAAGCGTCTGCGGGCGCGGAGCCTCGAGGTCTCGCTGGCTGCCGAGGCGATGGGTCTCGAGCTTCTGCAACGCTGCGGCCTTACCCCCTTGCAGCGCATCATGAGCGCTGGGGGCAAGTTTTATCTGCTTCTGCCCAACACCCCCAAAGTCCAGGATGCCCTGAACCAGGTGCGCCAGGAATGGGAAGAGTGGGCTTTGCGCCAGGGGGCTACCCTGCTACCTTTCCTGGCCGGGTATCCTTTTGCTCCGCTGGGGTTCAAAAACTTTAGCCAGGTGCTGCAACAAGCCCACCGTGCGCTGGCCGAGGCCAAGCTCAGGCCCCTGCAAAGCCAGTTTGGGGACTTTTACCTGATCCAAGGACAGCAAAGCTTGCGTCCGTGCCGGGCTTGTGGTGCCCGTCCGGCCCAATCGGCTTATAGCAGCTTGTGCAAAGGCTGCGAACGCGATGGGCGGGTGGGCCGCCTGATTCCCAAACGGACAGAAATAGGCTTTTTCGCTCAGGATGCACCCAGGCATCACTATCACTTTCCGGGCTTGCGGGTAGCGCTGGAAGAATCCGACCAATACACGCTGCGTACCCGGCAAAACTTTGCACCGGCGGCCAGGCCCTGGGAGGTGCGGCTTTTGGCCGGGCATATCCCCACCCTCGAGGATGCTTTGCGCCTGGGCTCCTGGCCCAATTTGGCCGAGTACCAGGCCTGGGCCACGGAGCAGGGGCTCTGGGAAGAGGAAGAAGGAGGGCGCCGCGAAGGTGACCCCCTCACCTTAGCCGAGCTGGCCGAGTTTTCTACCGGATCCAAATACCTGGGGGCCTTGATGCTCGACGCTGACCGCATGGGCGAGGCTTTCGCTACTGGTTTTGTGGACAAAGAGGGCAACGACCGCAGCAGCCCCAGCCGCATTGCCAGCTTGTCGCGGATGCTCGAGGTCTTTTTTGCAGGCGAGGTGCTGGAGCTGATCAAGAACCCCAAAACCTACCAGAAGCGCCTGGGCTGGGACGATCTAACCGCTGGGGAAAAAGCCCGGCGCTACCCCCTCATCTATTCGGTTTACGCGGGCGGCGACGACCTTTTATTGCTGGGGCCCTGGGACGCGCTTTTGGAGTTTGCCCTGGATCTCGAGGCCCTCTACCAAAAGTTCACCCAGCACCCCCAGCTCACCCTTTCGGGCGGCTTTGTGCTGGTAAGCCCCTCGCTGCCCATTCCGCTGCTGGCCGAGGCCGTGCAGGAGGCCGAGAAAGCCGCAAAAACTGCTGGGCGCAACTGTCTGCACCTGTTTGGACAGAGCGTACCCTGGGGCGAACTGCGGGGCCTGGTGCGCTGGGTGCGCGATTTCCAGCAGCACCTCCAGGCCGAGGGTTCTAAGGGCATGACCAGCGCCCTGGCCTACCGCCTGCTGCGGCTGTGGAAAGGCCACCAGAACCAGGACGAGGCCCGGCGGATGCGCTACAAGCCGCTGCTGGCCTATGCCTTGCGCGAGCGTGAGGCCAAGGTGCGCGAGCACTACCTGCAACTAACCAACCACGCCGACCCGGCCTGGCAGCATCTGCCGGTTTGGTTGCAGTGGGGGCTATATCTGGAACGCTAAGGAGGAGCCATGGAGTTTTTTGAGAATTTGGACAAGGGTGTTTACAGAAAAGGACTCTTCGACGAAGAGGCTATGCGCTGGGCGCAGGAATTGCGGAATGAAGGGCAGGGGCCGGACAAACTTAAATCGAGCCAGTTTCGCAACTACTTTCACGAGTTTCGGCGCCTCGAAGACGCTTTTGAACGTTATAAGCGCGAAACAGGGAACGACGAAGCCCTGGCATGGAGCCGCCTGACTTCGCAAATTGAGCTATTGAGGGCAAAGCTGGCCTATGGGGGACGCTCGAACGGAGGACCCCTGCAAAAATTGCCCTTGTTTAGAAGCAAGCTGGATGAGCTTTTGACCGATGCGAAGAAAAGCCCCAAGCATTTTGCTGGGGCCATGCTTTTTTTAGAGGCCGTGCTGGCTTACTTCTACGGCTTGGAAGGAGAGGGTGGTAACAGAGCGGGTTCGTCGAACCAGGAGAGATTCCCCCAGGGGAGGAGGTACTAAATGAAACTGATCGGCTACAAGCGCATCGGCGGTATTATTCGCCTCAAAAGCGGGCTTCGTATTGGCATGAGCAAAGACCAGATGGCCATTGGGGACGTGGACAACCCCGTGATTCGCAACCCCCTCACCGAGGAACCCTATATTCCCGGCTCCTCCCTCAAGGGCAAGATGCGGTATTTGCTCGAGTGGTATTTGGGTGGCGACTACATCAGCCACTCGACTGAAAAACACGTCTATGTACCGGACGACCCCAAAGACCCGGTTGGGCGTATCTTCGGTAGCGCTCCCAGCAACGACGCCCAGCGCAGAGTCGCCCAGCAGCGCGGCCCCACCCGGCTTTTGGTGCGCGATGCCTATCTGACCGAAGAGTCTAAAAAAAGGCTCGAGGCCATGACCGCGCGGGGTGGCTACCTGACCGAGGTTAAGCAGGAGGTCTTCATCCCCCGCATCGGCGGCAACGCCAACCCCCGTACCGCCGAGCGCGTGCCTGCTGGGGCCGAGTTCGCCTTCGAGATGGTCTACCGGGTGATGGATACGGGCGACGGCGGCCAGACCGACCGCGAGAACTTCAAGCATGTGGAGAAGGCCCTGGAGCTGCTAGAGCTCGATGGCTTGGGAGGCTATATCAGCCGGGGTTATGGGCAGGTGGAGCTAGACTATCGGGTTGAGGACAAATGAAGGCCAAGGCTTTTCATCTGGCGCTGGGTAGCATTAGCGCCCCGCCGAGCGCCCCTACCCTCTGGGGCCACCTGGCCTGGTGGGTGCGCTATAGCCAGGGAGAGGACGCTTTGCGAGGGTGGCTCGAGGCCTTTCAGCAAGACCCCCCCTTTCTGCTTTCCTCGGCCTTTCCCACTGGCTACCTGCCGCGCCCGCTGCTTCCCCAGGTGCTGGTAGAGGATACCGCCCGGCGCAAAGCCCTCAAGGGCCTTCGCTACCTGAGCCTAAAGACCTTTGCGCGGGTGATCCGGGAGGGCGAGCAAGCCTTGCTAGACGCACCAGAACTCAAAGACCAAAAGGCCCCCAAAGCCTCCCTGGCAAGCCAGACCCGCGTGGGCATCAACCGCCTGACCGGCACTGCCCAGGAGGGCATCCTCTTTACCGACCGGGTTTACTGGCTAAACAACAAGGAAAATAGCCAGACCTGGACGGTGTATGTGCAGCTTCGCCACCAAGTGGACTACCTCGAGCAGGCCCTGCGCGACATTGGCAGGTTTGGGTATGGTGGCAAGGCCAGCGTAGGGCTGGGGCGCTTCGAGCTGGTGGGTACAGAGGAGCTCGAGCTCCCCGAAGCCGAGAACCCCACCCACTACCTTACCCTGGCCCCAACCCTGCCCAGCGGCGAGGGCTTCTGGGCCCTGGAGACCTACTGGGGCCGTTTGGGGGGGCATTACGCCCAGGCCGAAACCCCCTTCAAGCGCCCGTATCTGCGGGCCAAGGAAGGCAGCGTCTTCCGGGAAAAACCAACCGCGGGCCTGCTGGACGTAACGCCCGAGCCTGCCCCAGAGGACGGCGTGAAGATTTGGGAGTACCTGTACGCCTTTCCCCTTGGGGTGCGGGTGCAAACTTTGCAGGGGGTGGGGGTATGAGCTTTTTGCAAAGTTACCGCCTGGAGCTAGAAACCCTGGGCCCCGTTCACGTGGGTACGGGCGAGGCCTTTCCGGCCTACAGTTACCTGGTGGATGAGGCCAAAAAGGAAGCCCTGATACTGGATGCAGGACGGCTCTTGGAGCTTCTGAGCGAAAGCCAGCAAAGGAACTACCTCGAGGCCGTTGCTCAGGGCCCCAAGCGGGCCCAGGAAAGCCTGCAGTCGCTTTGGAGCAGCGGATTGATAGACCCGGCTCCTGCGGTGATGCGGCGGGTAGCGGTCAGTGCACCCTTTATCCAGACCATCCAGGAAGCCACCGATGCGGCGGGCCTCGAGTTCCGCCCGTTGCCCCGCAGCCCGCTAGGGGCTTACCTGCCGGGGTCTTCGATAAAAGGGGCTTTGCGCACGGCCTGGCTGTTCAAGCGGATTTTGCGGGAAGGGCGGGATGTCGAGTACAAAGGCCGCTGGCAGTGGGGGGAAAAAGTTCCTCAAGACGAGTGGCCCTTTATTAGGCCGCCCAAGGAAATCAGAACGCCTACGGCACAGGGTTTTGAGGCTCTGGTGCTCGACTACGCCACTGACCGCAGCCCCAACTTGCACCGCGACCCTTTCCGTCAGGTGCGCGTTAGTGACAGCGAACCCAGCGACAACCTTTTGCTCAACCGCATTGGGGTTTATCACCCAAAAGGCAACATGAACAATACGGTTTTGCTGGCCGAGACCTTCCGTAGAAATACCAAGCTGGTAGCGCTCATGCGCTTTCATACCGGGCTGGCCCAGCAGCGCCATAAGGATACCGTTGCCCACGCCATCGCGGCTCAGGATTTGACGGCAGCTTGCAGGGAGTATTACCAGGAAGTGGCCGCGAGGGAAGAAGAGTTTGCTAAAAATCATGACCTTAAGCAAGCTTTGAGCCTCTACAAAGAGCTAGACCAGCGCTTGAACGCCGACCCTAAAGCCTTCCCCCTGCGGGTGGGTTTTGGTTCCGGGCGTATGTCAATTCGCCTGGCCCTGCTGCTGGACAGCGAAGAAGGGCATGAGCCCAGAACACGCAAGACCGCAGGAGCCAAAGAGCCCAAGGATGGCTACCCGATGGGCTGGGCCATCGCACGGCTCGAGCCGTACTGAAACCCTGCTTTTTTGCAAGCCATACTGAACCCATGGCCCTTACCGTAAAAAAACCTCGAGTAGGCGACGACTTCGCCCAAACCGATCTGGCATGATTCTGGCAGCCCTGGTTCTCACTCTGGAAGGCCCCGCCCGCCCCGACCCCGACGGCTGGCGCGGCCTGGTATATGGCCTGCTCAAGGAGATAGACCCCGAGCTGCACGCTGCTCAGTCCAACCCCTTCAGCCTGGGGCTGGGGGGGGCCGAGGGGCAGTGGTGGGTGCGGATTGGCTTTTTAGAGGAGGGCCTCTACGCCCGGCTCTCGCCCCACCTGTTCGGGCTGATGGGCCAGCAGGTAAAGCTCAAGCAGCCCTTCCGGGTAAAGACGGTCTTGCAGGAGGAGCACCCCTGGGCCGGGCTGAGCACCTACCCCCGGCTTTTCCAGGGGCAGGCCAGCCCCAGCCTGGGCCTCCAGTTTGCCAGCCCCACCTTCTTCCGCCGCAAAGGGCACAGCTACCCCCTGCCCGAGCCGCGGCTGGTCTTCGACTCGCTCACCCAGCGCTGGAACGCCTTTGCCCCGGTCAAGGTGCCCCCCGAGGTGCAGGAAGCCTGGGAGCGCCTCTTGGTGGGCCAGTTCCAGGGCCGCACCCACCACATCGCCCCCAACGACGACGAGCGGGGGGTGGGCTTTGTGGGCCGGGTGGTCTACTACCTGCCCAAGGCCAGCCCCACCGAGGCCCAGTGGCTCCGGGCCCTGGGGCGGTTTGCTTTTTTTGCCGGGGTGGGGGCTAAGACGTCCTTGGGGTTTGGGCGGGTGCGGATGTTTGACCCGAGGCACAAGGAGGAAGCCGGCGATGGAAGACTTGAAGCAGCAGATTCAGCAGGCGTGGCAGAACCTCAAGACCCAGGAACTCGAGGGAGCAAAGGCCCAGGCTTTGTATAACCAAACGGTCTGGCCGCTTTTGCTAGAGCTCTGGCGGAAAGAACCCCAGGTCTACCCCTCGCGGGAGACCTTCGAGGTGTCCATTCACACCCTGGGCACCAGCCCCGAGGCCACCACCCTGGCCGCCCTGGGGTTGGGCGCTGGCGAGATTTACGTGCTGCACACCCCGGAGAGCAAGCGCTACCTCGAGCAGCTCCAGCACGACCTGGGCCGCTCGGTTTACCCGCTGGAAATCGACAAAAGCGATGTGACCCGGCTGTACCAGGTGGTGGGGGAGCAGGTACGCAAGCACCCCGGCAAGAAGATCGCCCTCGACCTGACCAGCGGCACTAAAGCCATGAGCGCAGGCATGGCCGCTGCGGGCTATTTCCTCCAGCGGGTTTATCCCGGTTTGCGGGTGGCCTATGTGGACAACGACGCCTTCGATGCTGCGCTGCGAAAGCCGGTGGCCGGAACCGAAAAGCTCATCCTGCTGCCCAATCCCCACGAGGTACTGGGCGACCTGGACGAGCACATAGCCCAGGAACTGTATGAAGCTCGGGAGTTTGGTAAGGCGGCGGAACGCTTTATTTCATTGAGGCGAAAAACTGGTCAGGGGGGATTCGACCTTTACGCAGCAGCCTGCGAAATGTACAAGCACTGGTACGCTCTGGACTTCGAGTCTGCTCTGAGCAATGCTAGGCGCTTGTTGGATTTCATGGAGCTAGATGCCTATCGAAGCCATTTTTTAGTGCGCCATAAGGGTCGCTTGAGGGTGCAGAAGGAGGGCCTCGAGGCCATCGTTGCCTTGCTTAGATCCCAGAACCTAAGCGACGCCGTTGGCGCATTATGGCTTACAGCCACCCTGATTCAACTTGGCGACGAGCGCAGGGAGCGACAGCCGGTGCTAGCAGCACTTTACTACTACCGCAGCCTCGAGCTAATCTTGCAGTACCGCCTGGCCCGGATGGCGCGAGATGCCGACAATCCTAACCTTAGTGAGGAGGAGCAGCAAGCCATGCGGGTGTACCTGGGTCGCTGGCTAAACGAAAAGCCAGAGAACATACGACTCTTCGGCAAACTCGGGCTTCTAGAGGCCGTAGCACTGCTTCGTCATCTGGGTGATACCAGCGTAGATTTTCCCGATAGTGAGATGCAAGGCTATCAGGGCGTACTCAAAGGACGAAATAAGAGCCTCCTGATACATGGCTTGCAAGTTAGTAAAAAAGGTGAGCTGGAGAAATTGCGCGAGTTTAGCCGCAAGCTCTACCAGAAAGCACAGGAGGAAACCGGTCTAAATCCAGTAGTGGAGCCAGTAAGCCTGGCATGACCCTCCACCTCACCGAGCAGTCCTCCACCCTGCGCCTCAGAGCGGGGCGGCTGTTGGTTGAGCTGGACGAGCAAACCCTGGCCCAGCTTCCGGCCCGCAAGGTGCGGGGGGTGGTGGTCTGGGGCAACGTGCGCCTCACCACCCCGGCCCTGGCTTTTTTGCTGCGCCAGAGGGTGCCGGTGCTTTACGTTACCCTGGAAGGCCAGCTCTACGGGCAGGCCACGGCGCTGCAGGGCCTGGCCCCGGAGGTGCTGCGGGCACAGATGCACGCCCAGCACAACGCCCTTGCCCTGGCCCTGGGGTTTGTGGAGGGCAAGCTGCGCTCGGGGCTTGCGCTGCTCGGGCGCCTGGCCCGGCAGGCACCGATTCAGCCACACGTCCAGGAGTTGCAGACAGCGCTAGAAGCCCTGCCCCATACCCCCCACCTCGAGGCTCTGCGTGGCCTCGAGGGTAACGCCGCAAGGGCCTACTTCGCTGCGCTGCAAACGGTGCTTGCGCCCTATGGCTTTTTGGGGCGCAACCGCCGCCCACCCACCGATGCCGTAAACGCTGCCCTCTCGTATGGCTACATGGTGTTGCTGGGCCGCGCCCTGCTGGCCTTGCACCTGGCGGGTTTGCACCCCGAGCTGGGCCTTTTGCACGCCGAGGGACGCCGCGCCGCTGCCCTGGCCTTCGACCTGATGGAGGAGTTCAGGGTTCCGGTGGTGGACACCGTGGTTCTGGGAGCTTTTTTGCGCTCAGAGCTTGTACCGGACAAGCACAGCGAGGCCCGCAATGGGGGGGTCTACCTCAACGAGGCGGGCCGCAAAACCCTGCTGCGCCTGCTGGAAACCCGCTTTGCCCAGGAGGCCCAGCACCCCAGGGGCTTTCGCAAGACCTACCAGGAGCTCATCGAAACCCAGGCCGCACGGCTCAAGGCGGCCATCCTGGGCCGCGATACCTACACGCCCTTCTATCTGTGGAGATAAGATGCCCGACACACGCTTTTTCACCGTTGCCTACGACATCCCCGACGATGGCCGCCGGGTAAAGGTAGCCAACACCCTCAAGAGCTTTGGCGAGCGGGTGCAGCTTTCGGTGTTTGAGTGCTGGCTTAGCCCCGCCCAGCTTGCCCAGCTAAAAAAGCTGCTGCAAAAAAAGCTGGAGCTTTCTCAGGACAGCGTTCGTATCTACCCCATTGGGGGTACGGTAGAGGTGTTGGGCGTAGGCCGAATCACCGAAGACCCCGGCTACCTTATTCTCTAGCCCGCGTTAATGCTGCCGTTACATGCCCAAAACCCCCTAAAAATGCTATCGCAACCGTACCCCCTTATCCAAAAAACACCACACCAGCACTCACCAGAACAGCATGGAAGCAATTTCCAAAAATAACCCATTATGTTTTGCGCAAAATGCTATAATGTCTATGTCGGCCATTTCGACAGCGGTTCTTGAAAGC
>Ga0308390_1000495_pt1 | contig 28185 bp, 28 predicted proteins | sample Hotspr2Sample149_FD_202358 | JGI IMG/M metagenome (GOLD analysis project Ga0308390, IMG submission 202358) | Hot spring phototrophic mat microbial communities from Mushroom Spring, Yellowstone National Park, Wyoming, United States - 20040719_149 ...
TGGTTAATTTTCTTAAAATTCTTTTTTTCTCATCTAAAATTAAATTTAATTTTGAGATTTCATCATTTAATTTTACTTTTGTCTCAATATTAGTTTTTACCATTTTTTCTATTCTCTCTATTTCAGATACAATTGAATTTCTCTCGTTTTTAATTTTATTAATTTCTGCTTCAAGGGTTTTTATTTCTGATTCTTTATTTTGAAACAGAGTTGTTAAATTTTGATTTTCAGTTATCAAACGATTTATTTCTGATTGTCTGCTTGAAATAAGTTTATTATTTTTTTCAATTTGTTCTTTATAAATTTGAATTTTCTCTTCATTTGATTTTATAAGTTGTTGAATTTTAGAATTTTCCTTTTCGGTTTCATATTTATTTTTTGTATAATTAGAAAGTTCAATATTTAATTTTTCAAGTTTTTCTTCGTTATGGGAGAGATTTGATTTTAATTCATTTATTTTATTCTCTAATTTTGAGAAATCTGTTTCAAGTTCTTTTTTATAATTTTGATAATTTTTATATTTATGGACATAATTTTGTATTTCAAGTTCTTTTAATTTTTTTTGCAATTCATTATATTTTTTAGCCTCTTCTGCTTGAATTTTAAGTTTATCATATTCAGCTTTTAATTCTTTAAGGAATGGTTCAATTTGTGCGAGGTTTTGTTCTGTTTTTTCAAGTTTTTGTAAAGATTCTTTAACTCTGATTTTATATTTTGAGATGCCTGCTGCTTCTTCAAATAATATTCTTCTTTCTTCAGGTTTATTGCTTAAAATCATATCAATTCTACCCTGTTCCATAAATGAATATGCGCCTTTACCAATTCCTGTATCAGCAAGAAGAGCGTAAATATCTTTTAATCTACATTTTTTATTATTTATAAAAAATTCAGATTCACCTGAGCGAGTTATAGTTCTTTTTATAGAGACCTCGCGATATTCTACAGGGAGCAATGAATTTTCGTTATCAATGATGACTTCAACTTCAGCGTAGCCAAGTGGCTTATGAACTTCTGTTCCGGCAAAAATTAAATCTGCCTGATTTTCAATTTTGCCCAATCTTGAACTCTTTTCGCCAAAAATCCAGATTAAAGCATCTATTATATTAGATTTTCCACATCCATTAGGACCAACAATTCCCATTATACCATCTTTTAATTCTATTTCAGTTTTATAAGCAAATGACTTAAAGCCGTACAATTTTAACTTTTTTAAAAATGGCATAAACTAACCTCGTTTATAAATTTAATGTTTTGTTGCTTTTTTTAAATTAGAATTTATAATACATATTTTAAATTATGAAGTCAATAATAATTTAATAGAAAATTTAAGAAATAAAGAAGTCAACTAAAAAATTCCAAATCCCAAATATTATTTTTTAAAATTTTGAATTTTATTCATTGAGATTTATTTTTAATTTTGTATTTGGAATTTTTTTGAGATTTGGTGCTTTGAATTTGGAATTTAAATTTGCGGGGAGGGGGATTTGAACCCCCATGGATTTCTCCACCAGATCCTAAGTCTGGCGCGTCTGCCAAATTCCGCCATCCCCGCATTTTTATTCCTTATTTCTTAAAAATTTCTTTTAAACTCTTCTCAGTTTCTTTTACTTTCTCCTTCGCTTTCTCACTTTTCTCCTCTATCTTTGCCTTCGCTTCCTCTGCCTTTGCTTTGACTTCCTCTAATTTCTTTTCTGCTTCCTCTTTCTTTTCTTTTAAATTTTCCTCAACTTCCTCTTTTTTCTCTTTAATCACCTCTATCTTAGATTGAATCCCTTCATTAGTTCCTCCTCTGCTTTCTGTCTTTAACATTTCTAAAGGCAAATATTTCTTTATATCCTGCGGAACAATTTTTTCAATATCTTCTATTACTTTAAAATTTTCAATTGCTTTAATTTTTTCTAATTTTTCTAATTTTAATCCCTGAATAACTTTTGGTAACTTAGATTCAGCAGAAACCTCAGCAGTTTGATTCTCTTTTACAATAGTTTTCTTTTCTGGTTCCGAACTACTTGAAACTTCAACCTTCCCTTCTGCAACGCCAACTTCTGTTTTGTTTTTAGTTGTATTTATAATAAAACTCGTTCCTCTAACTCCAACAACAGCTGTAGGAGTATAAAACCTAACTTCCTGATTTTTTGTAAGTTTCTCTAATTTACATAATACCTCTCCATTCTTTATAGAAAAATCTAATCTCTCATTTACTGCTTTAAAAATTGATTTCATCTCAACCTCTGTTTTCTCATTTATTCTCATTATTCCAATGTTACCAATTTGAATGTCAACTCTTGAATTAGAACCAGTCTTAATTTTATCTTTTTCATTCAGAACCATTTTAATAATAGGTTTTAAAATTTTGCCTTCTCTTTCAATTTTAACATCACCGAAATAAATTATTATTCTACCAAAATCAATTTTTTTAGATTTTGCACAGGTAAAAATTAAACTGAAAATAAAAATTGTAATTAAAAATTTTTTCATTTTTAATCCTCCTTGTTCTTTAAATTTTATTTAATACTTTCAGTCTCGCGGTATAACTTCATAATTATTTAAAATAATAACTTATTTAAATTTTCTGTCAATTATTTGATTTAGTTTTATTTTTTTTAATTTCTCTATTAATTTTTCTATATCTCTCTTCTGCTCTCCTATCCATTCTTTCTAAAACAAGCAAAGTTTCACTATGAAGTTCTTTCATCAATTTTCTTGTTTCGTGTCCATTTTTTCTTGAAGCCCATGCAAGCCATGCCCCAAATATTGAAGAGCCCGAAGCTATAATAAAAAACCATTGTAAAAATGTTTGTAAATTCATACTTCTTCTCCTAAGTTTAAATTTATATACTTTCTGTTTTTAAGCGAACCTAAAAAGCCTGTGCCAAAACCTATAATTTTTAGGTTATAACCTTTAAAAATCGCTAAAAAATAAAGGTTTTTTGATTGAAAAAGAAGCTTTTGGCAAACCTTCTAAAAGCCTCGCGCTTGAATCAATTTTTCAATTTATATTTTTAATTTTCACTAAATCTCTGCTTCCTTCTTGGAAGCATTTCGCCAAACATAATTTATTTCTTATACTCTAATATAATTCAATCCAAATTCTCTGTCAATAAATCTTTTAAAATCAAAACCTATTTTATTCCAATCGTATTCTTTCTTAACAAACTCATAACCTATTTTCTCTCTGCCATCTGTAATATTATTCCGAATTATATAATCAATTTTTTTTATAAAAGAATTTATATCAGTTTTACTCTGGTAAACATAATTTTTGAATTCCTTCAATTCGCCAACATCATTACAAACTACTCGTTTTTTTAAAGCAAGATATTCTCTTACTTTCATTGAGGCTCTGTAATAATTAACAGGTTTATCTTTATAATAAACGATAGCCAAATCAGCTATGTTAACTATTTTAGAAATTTCAACAGGGGGCAAGTATGCTGTAAAAATTATATTTTTTAATTTTAATTTTTCTGCATAACTTTTATAGAACGAATACATAGGACCGCCACCAGCAATTATTAAATAAAAATTATCTCTCAGTATTGAACCTATATTCTCCAAAATTATATCTAAATCAGCAGCAATATTAAGATGCGCAGTATAAACTATTAGTTTTGAGTTAAAAGGAATTCTGTATTTTTTACAAAAAATTTTTTTAAATTTTTTACAATCTTTCATTGGTTTGTATATTTCAAAGTCAACTCCCTGTTTTAATAAATACAATTTTTCTTCTGAAACTTTATACTCTTTTAAAATAAATTCTTTTAAATTTCTATTGTGATAAGTTACTATATCAAAAAATTTTGGCAAGGGTTTTTGAATAATTCTTGAAATTTTATTTAAAATTCCTTTCCTGTAGCCAAAGTCTATGTCATCAATATCAACTGAAATTATTATATTTGAGAAAAATTTTTTAACAATTAAAGGTATCAAAGTATTTGGGTAAGGTTTAATTGCTATACCAATTTTAAATTTATAAAAAAATACCTGTATAAAATTTAATATAAAGCTTACAATGAAATGAAAAATTATTGGAAGATTTTTAGGTGGAATTACTAATTTTACATTCATTTTATTATTTTTCAAAGCTGAAGAAAGGTAAGAGGCTCTTAGAAAGCAACCTGAATTTTTAGGTAATGAAGAGAAAATGAGTGCATCAAAATTTAGCGAACAGCCTTTCGTTTTAATATTCGCCATATAACGCCTAATATTTTTATAAATCCTTCAATATTCCATCGCCAATCAAATATTTTTATTTTTTTCAAAAGGTATAAAGGTCTTAAAACTAATTTTCTGTAAACATAATTTCTCAAATTTATTAAATCTTCTGCTGTTAATTCTTCTGTTCTAATAACAGGATAATTAGAAATTGGAGTATATTTTGACCAATCTTCTGTTAGTAACAGATTTCGCTCTTTATAATATTTATAAATTTCAGTATTAGGGAAAGGGGTGGCGAAACAGAATTGAGTATAAAACGGGTCAATTTCTTTTATAAATTTTAAAGTCTCTTTAATTGTTTCTTTAGTTTCACCCGGCAATCCTATGATTACCATTCCGTAAAATAACATTTTATTTTTATGCAATATTTTTGCAGCCCTTCTTATATCATCAAGAGTTATACCTTTATTTAAAAGTTTTAAAATTTTTTCAGAGCCAGATTCAATTCCAATTGGAATTTCAATACAACCTGCTTTTTTCATAAGTTTAACCATTTCATCAGTTAAGAGATTTGCCCTTGTGCATGCTGACCATTTTAAATTTAAATTCGCTTCAATCATAAGTTTGCATACATTCTCAAAATGTTCTTTCTTTAGTCCAACTAAATCATCAAAAAAAAGAAAACTTTTAATTTTAAATTCACTTTTTAACCATTTTAATTCTTGAACAATATTTTCAGGGGAACGGACTCTAAAACCCATTCTTGCATAAGCACAGAAACTACAACCAAATGGACATCCCCTTGAAGTTATAACAGTTGCAAATGGCGGATTTAATACCCCTGTATGATAAACACTTAAATCCTTTAATAAATGATAAGCAGGAAATGGAAGTTCATCAAGATTTTCAATTATTTTAGCAGGCTTTGTAGTTATTAATTCATTATCTTTAATAAACGAAATTCCATCAACATTTTCAAGATTATCTTTTCCAAATTTTTCTATGTGTTTTATAAGAGAAACTATTATGCTATCAGGTTCGTAGTTTAAAAAAATATCAATAAATTTATTTTTTAGCAATAAATCTTTTTTAAGCCAATCAACATCGCCAATTATTTTATTTCTTAAAATTGTAATTGAATTAAATTTTTCTTTTGCATATTTAAGAAATTTCAAATCTTCTTTCTGTGTATCAAATCCGCATCTTGTAATTATAACATCCGGTTTAATTTTATCAATTTCTGAATAAACTTCATTTTCAGGAATATCAAATCCATTAGCGTCAATAAGAATTGGTTTATACTCTGCTTTTTCAAGAAATGCAACTGTATATAATAAAGATAAAGGCGGATAAACCGAGCCTACATCTTTATGCTCGTATCTTTCCTCACGCACAACAGGAAAATTATCAACTCTTGGTGGATTTAGAATTAAAATTTTCATATTTTAAAAAAATTTTTGTAAATTTTTTGGAACATACCAATCAGTTATATCAAAGCCTGGTCTTATATTATAAACTTTTGTATTTTGAAATCTTTTATGTAATGCAACAAGACCCATTGAACAAAATAAAAATGTATAGGGCTGTTCATAATGAATTATTCTATGTATCTCTTTAAACATTTTATTTCGTTTTTCAGGATTAAATTCTGTTCTTGCTTTTTCTATAAGTTCATCAACTCTTTTATTTTTAAATCCAACAAAATTTGAGCCCTGTTCTGCCTGTGACGAATGCCATATTTGGTAAGGGTCTTGCTCTACTCCCATACTCCAGCCAAGTGTAACAGCATCAAATTTCCTTTCATCTATCTGCTGAATAAATGTCGCCCATTCAAGTTTTTTTATCTCAACTATTATTCCAACTTTTTTAAATTCCTCTTTAATAATTATTCCTAATTGTTCAGCAAATTTTGAAGCGCTTGAAATTAAAAATGTAAACTTAAAATCTATTCCATCTTTATCCAAAATTCCGTCATTATTTGAATCTATCCACCCCGCTTCTTTTAAAAGCTCTTTTGCTTTCTTTGGATTATATTCATAAGGCTTAATATCCTTATCATAAGCATCACTGAAATAATAAAATGGACCTGTTGTTATTTTACCAAGCCCAAATAAAATATTATTCAAAATTTTTTCCCTGTCTATTAAATGTGTTAATGCCTCTCTAACTCTCCTGTCTTTAAAATATGGTTTTCTCAAATTCCATCCAATGTAATAATAATTTGGAGTATAAAATTTCAATTTTTTAAATCTTTTTTTAAACTTCTTACTCTCTGTCTGACGAACAAATTGAATAGGCCTTAAGCCTGTTAAGTCTAAATCTTCTCTTTTTAAAAGTTGAAGCGCAACTGTATCATCTGTTATAATTTTAAAAATTATTTTTTTTATATTCGGCTTTTTCTTCCAGTAATTTGGATTCCTTTTAAGAACAATTTCTCTTCCTGTCTCCCATTTCTCAAAAATATATGGACCTGTTCCAATTGGATGTCTATTATTAGGATGTGTATTAAAATCAACTTTTTCAAAAATATGTTTTGGAACAATTGGCATACCACCACAAAATTCTAATGCTAAAAAATATGGCTTTTTATATGTAAATTTAACCGTGTATTTATCAATCTTTTCTACTTTTTCAACATCTTTATAATAATTTCTTAAATGAGGTGCATCAACTTTTGGGTCTTTTATTTTTTGAAATGAAAATATAACATCATCCGCTGTCAATTCTTCACCATCATGCCATTTTATACCTTTTCTTATGTAAAAAGTATATTTCAATTTATCTTTTGAAACAACCCATTTATAAGCAAGAAGCGGTTTCAATTTCAAAATCTCTTTGTCACGCTCAATTAAAGTTTCATAAATATAACCATTAACAATTGATTCATAAACATCTGTTGCAGTTATTGGATTTAAAGTTGTAGGCTCAGCTGAAAGTCTATATAAAACCCAGTCCCCCTCTGTTGGAACTTCCTCCCTTATATCAGAAATTTCTGATAACTCTTTTTTAGAACTACAATTATAGAAAAATATTAAAAATGCAAGAATGAATTTTATTATTCTTGACATAGCAAATTAGATTTTATACATTTTAAATAAAATGTCAAATATAAAATTGTTAAACATAAAAGTTACAAAAAGAGATTTAGAGAATTCAGCTAAAATTTTTAAATATGATAAACTAAAATCACTACCAAAAGATATAATAATAAACAATCTAAATTTAGAAATAAAAGATGGTGAAAGCATTGTTTTACTTGGTCCAACAGGATGTGGTAAAACAACTATTTTAAAACTTATTGCAGGCTTAATAAGACCAAGCGAAGGAAAAGTTTATTTTAATGATAACGATTATACTTTTTTAAGTCCTAATAAAAGAAATGTTGGTATGGTATTTCAAAATTATGCTTTATATCCGCATTTGACTTCAAAAGTTAATATTATATTCAGACTTCTATTAAAGAAAAGACCCAAACCGGAAATTGAAGAGCGAATAAAAAATATTTCAGAAATGTTAAATATTGATTTTTCAAACTTTTTATATAAAATTTCTAAAAATCTTTCATTAGGGGAGAAGCAGAAAGTAGCGCTTGGCAGATGTGTAATTGGTAATCCTGATGTTCTTTTATTTGATGAACCTTTATCAAGTCTTGATGCACACGAACGTGCAACTGTTCGCATTGCACTTAAAAAAATTTTAAATAAGTTTAAAATAACAACAGTTTATGTAACTCACAATCAGGAAGAGGCTTCTATAATTGGTGACAGAATAGCTGTTATGAACGAATTCGGAGAAATTGAACAAATTGGAAATTTCACAGAATTATATTTTAAACCTAAAAGTATAAATGTTGCTTCTTTTATCGGTCATCCGCCTATGAATATTATTAAACCAGAAGAAATAAATATATTTGACACAAAATCTAAATTCGTCGGAATTCATTCTGAAAATGTTATAGTAAATCCTGAAACAAAAAAAGAAGGATTCTATGATACAGGAATAATAATTCACATTGAAAATTTATTGTCCGAAAAACTTTTACATATAAAAATAAAAAATAGCATAATAATAGCAAAAGTGAAAGATTCCAAAGTTTATAAAATTAATCAAAAAGTTGATGTTAATATTCCTTTGGAAAGTTTATATTTTTTCAATTCATAATAAAAGATTAAAATGCCCAAAAAATTTTTAATATTTATTAATAAAATCAGGAAATTTATAATTTTACTAATTTTCCCAATTGTATTATTTTCAATCATTTATGAAGGAAAATCTTCTGAGATAAAAATAGAAACTGTTACGGCCTCTTCAATTCAAGAAAATAATAATGAATTTAAACCTGCTAATATAATTGATGATAATTTATACACTCGTTGGAGTTCTGAATTTAATGAACCTGAATGGGTTATACTTGATTTAGGGGAGAAAAAAACTTTTGATGCTATTATTATAAGTTGGGAAAAAGCATATGCAAAAAAATATGAAATTCAAATTTCAGACGATAGTAATAATTGGACAAAAATTTACGCAATTGAAAATGGTGATGGTGAAGATGATGTAATTTATACTGGTGAGAAAGAGGCACGATATATAAAAATTTATTGTATTGAAAGAGCAACTGAATGGGGATTTTCTATTTATGAAGTAAAAGTTTTATCTGATGCAAATTTTTTAAAAAATGATAAATTTTTACCTAAGCCTAAAAATCCAAAAGGAACATATCTTGATAATTCGCTCCCAATAGAAAAGCGAGTTAATGACCTTTTAAAAAGAATGAGCATTATAGAAAAGATAGAACAAATATATGGTAAAAATTCAATGGATTGCAGAAGTAATGAAAGATTAGGTATTCCACCTTTATTAATGACTGATGGTCCGCACGGAATAAGAGGTTTTGGTAAAGCAAGTTGCTTTCCTTTATTAATTACAACTGCTTCCTGGAATGAAGATTTAATGAAAAATGTTGGTATTGCTATTGGTAAAGAAGCAATTTTAAAAGCACGCAATATTGTTTTAGGTCCTTGTATAAATATTCATAGAACTCCCTTAGTAGGAAGAAATTTTGAAAGTCTTTCAGAAGACCCTTATCTAATAAGTAGAATGACGGTTGCTTATATAAAAGGACTTCAAAGCCAAGGTGTTGGAGCTTGCGTTAAACATTTTGCCTGCAATAATCAGGAATACGAAAGAAATAGAATAAGTGTTGAAATATCAGAAAGAGCTTTAAGAGAAATATATCTACCCGGATTTGAAAAAGCAGTAAAAGAAGCTAATGTTTTAGGTGTTATGGCTGCATATAATAAGATAAATGGATATTATTGTTGTGAAAATTTTCATTTACTACAAGATATTTTAAAAAATGAATGGGGTTTTAAAGGTTTTGTTGTTTCTGACTGGGGAGCAATTCATAATACTGTTAATGCCTTTAATTCTGGTTGTGATATAGAAATGCCAGGACCGGGGAGGTATTTTACTAAAATTAGAATTCTTTCAGCATTGGCAAATAGAGAAATTTCAGAAAAACTTTTAGATGAAAAAGTTAAAAGAATACTTTATGTAAAATTTTCATTGGGCTTATTTGATAAAAATAAAATTAAAAACAATGTTGAAATAAATACAAATTTTAGTAAAGAACTTGCTTACAAAATTGCAGAAGAAGGTATAACATTGTTAAAAAATGAAAAAGAATTACTTCCATTAGATATTAAAAAATTTAATTCAATTGGAATAATTGGTTCTATAGCAGAAAACATCCCTATAGATGGCGGAGGCAGTTCAGAGGTTGACCCACTATATGTTATAAATCCTCTTGATGTTTTTAAAAATAATGAACTTAACAATAAAATTAAAATAAATTATGCAAAAGGATATATTATGCCCAATGAAGTATCTGTAATATCAGAAAAATCATTTAGATTGCATGAGAATGTTAATGAATATGGACTTAAAGGCGAATATTTTAACAATATAAATTTAAGTGGGAATCCAATATTAGTTAGAACAGACAAAGAAATAAATTTTAATTGGGAATGGGGAGCGCCAGCAACTAATATTAAACGAAACAATTTTTCTATTCGCTGGAGCGGTAAACTTTTACCGCCAAAAACAGGTAATTATAAATTTCAACTTTTAAGTGATGATGGCAGTAGATTATTTATAAACGACCAACTTATCATTGACAATTGGGGTGACCATGGACCAGAAATTAAAACTGCTCAATTTTATTTAGAAAAAAATAAAGAATATAATATAAAAATTGAATATTATGAAAAATCAGGTGGGGCAATGATAAAATTTGGATGGATAACGCCTGATGAAAATTTAGAAAATGAAGCTATTGAAATTGCTAAAAAATCCGAAGTTGTATTAATCTTTGCCGGCTTAAATAAATTCATTGAAAGTGAAGGATTTGATAGAAAGGATATGAATTTACCAATTGAACAAGAACAAATAATTGAAAAAATTTCAGAAGTAAATACTAATATAATTTTAATTCTGATTAATGGGTCCCCAATTGATATGAGAAAATGGTATCATAAAATCTCTACTATTGTTGAAGCATATTACCCAGGACCTGCAGGTAGTAAAGCAATTTTTGATGTAATTATAGGAAAAATAAATCCTTCGGGTAAATTACCTTTCACTTTCCCAAAATCTTTAGAAGATAACCCATCTTACGAAAATTATCCAGGTGATGGAGAAAAAGTTTATTATAAAGAAGATATATTCGTTGGATATAGATATTATGATACTAAAAATATTGAACCTTTATTCCCCTTTGGTTTTGGACTATCATACACTAAATTTGAATATAAAGATTTAAAAATTAAACCAGAAAAAATAAAAAAAGGAGGAAAAGTTTATATATCTTTCAAAATAAAAAATATGGGAAAAATGGAGGGTAAAGAAATTGCACAACTTTATATTAGTAAAATAAACTCAAAATTTGTAAGAGCATTAAAAGAGTTAAAAGGCTTTAAAAAAATAAATTTAAGACCCAAAGAAGAAAAAGAAATAATGTTTAAAATAGATTCTAAAGATTTAGCAATTTTTCATCCCGAAAATAATAAATGGTATGTTGAGCCTGGAGAATATGAAATTTTAATAGGAAGTTCTTCTAAAGATATAAAATTAAAAGGCAGATTTAAAATTATAACAAATAATTTTTAAAAATTTTATCAATAAAGAATTTTATTCTTTCATAAGTTTTCTTATATTCATCAAAATCTTTTCCAATTGGGTCTTCAATCTCTTCGTTTGAACCAACAGCAAATTCAGATAAAAGAAAAATTTTATCTTTTGTATAGGGGAAACGATTTTTTAATTTCGCAATGTGACTTCTATCCATACAAAGTATCAATGAAAATTCATTTATAATTTTCTCGTTTATAACTTTTGGTTTATGTCTTTTAGCATCAATTCCATCTTCTTTCAATAATTTAAGAGAATATTCAGAAATTCCAACAGGATAAAAGTCTGTTCCTGCTGATGATACTTTTAATTTTATTTTATTTTCTTTTAATAATTTTTTAAAATAATATTCAGCAAGCGGACTCCTACCGGAATTAGCAGTGCAAACAAATAAAATTGAATCTATTTTTTTATTCAATTTTTATAAATTCCACAATATAATATTCAATATTTTTTGAATTTTCAGGTATGCCGGATTTTAATAAAGCAAATTTAATATATTCAGATTTATTCAAATCAAATGTTCCTAAATCACCAGGAAAAAATATTGAAGTTGCATTCTCACTTTTTATAAAAAGTCCATCAGTTTCAATTTTAAAAGATTCAATATTTTTTAATGGCGAAATATTTTTAATTATAAAAATTTCAATTTTCAAATTCTCAAATTCGTCTTTTTTCAGTGGCTCAAATCTTAAATCATCAAATGCTGTTTTTATAACTAAATCCTGAATCGTCTCTATTAAATCTTTTTTAGGTACCAATATTCCAATATAACCTCTAATATTATCATTTATTTTTAATTTTATGAATATAGGGAATTTTTCCTGATAGAATTTTTTAAATCTATAAAATGAAGGCAAATCTTCGTTTAAAAATTTAGAAATCAAGGTATCTTTTGCAACTTTCATTAAAAATTTTTTATCATCTTCACCAATTTCACTAATCATAGTGATACTCCTTTTTTAAATTTCAAATCTCAAGCGCCTTTAGGTTCGCCTTTTTTAAGCGAGGATAAAGCCTCGCGCTGCTTTTTTAAATTCCAAACACCAAGCGCCAAATCTCAAAACTAAAAATGAAAAGTTTATCAAGTTTTTGCTTGGATTCCTTTAAATTCTAATTTAATTTATACTTTGTAATTTATATTTTGTATTTTTCACTTAATAATTCCTACTTCTCAATTTCGCCATACTCATCAAGTTTTAGAACCCAGAAGTCTTTCCCGCCGGCTCCTTTTGAGTATGTGTATCCTGCAACAATATAGCCACCATCTCTTGTCTGCTGTATTGAATAGGCTTCATCATCCCCAGGCCCGCCATAAGTCTTTTCCCAGATTATTTTTCCTTTCTCATCAAGTTTTAGAATCCAGAAATCAGCCCCGCCGGCTCCTTTTGACATTGTCCAGCCTGCAACAATATAGCCACCATCTCTTGTCTGCTGTATTGAATTGGCTACATCATTCCATTCTCCGCCATAAGTCTTTTCCCAGATTATTTTTCCTTTCTCATCAAGTTTTAGAATCCAGAAATCCACCCCGCCGGCTACTTTTAACATTGTGCCGCCTGCAACAATATAGCCACCATCTCTTGTCTGCTGTATTGAATAGGCTTCATCATCCCAAGGCCCGTCATAAGTCTTTTCCCAGATTATTTTTCCTTTCTCATTAAGTTTTAGAATCCAGAAATCGCCTCCTTTTGACCTTGTGCTGCCTGCAACAATATAGCCACCATCTCTTGTCTGCTGTATTGAATTGGCTATATCATAATCGATTCCGCCATAAGTCTTTTCCCAGATTATTTTTCCTTTCTCATCAAGTTTTAGAATCCAGAAATCAGCCTCGCCTCCTTTTCCTTTTGACCTTGTATATCCTGCAACAATATAGCCACCATCTCTTGTCTGCTGTATTGAATTGGCTTCATCATTCCCACTTCCGCCATAAGTCTTTTCCCAGATTATTTCGCCTTTCTCATTAAGTTTTAGAACCCAGAAATCATACCCGCCTGCTCCTTTTGACCTTGTGCTGCCTGCAACAATATAGCCACCATCTCTTGTCTGCTGTATTGAATAGGCTTTATCATTCCCTTCTCCGCCATAAGTCTTTTCCCAGATTATTTCGCCTTTCTCATTAAGTTTTAGAACCCAGAAATCCCAACCGCCTGCTCCTTTTGACCATGTATATCCTGCAACAATATAGCCACCATCCCTTGTCTGCTGTATTGAATTGGCTTCATCATCCTCACTTCCGCCATAAGTCTTATCAAATGGAATGATAATTATTTTTTCCGCTTTTAAAATCTCTGCTCGCTCATTAAACATTCCTATAATCTTTTCATCTTTTTTCCCTCTACTTTTCTTTATCTCTTCCCTTGCTTTTTCAAGTGTCTCTTTCGCTTTTTTAATGTCACCTTTAAAATTATAATAATCTATCCAATCACAATATGAACTTATCCTGTTCTTTAAATACGAATATGCTGTCTTAAGGGCTATCTCTTTCTTATTTTCCAATCTTTTAATATAATTCATATTCTCTGTTTTTTTAAAATATAAATCCTCTATTAAATTTAAAGCATTTTCGTATTTTTCTATTGCATCATCAAATTTATATTCAGAATAATATAAATCTCCTTCTTTCTCCTCTTTTTGTGCTAACAAAATCCCTACAGCATCTTTTCTCTGTTTTAGACTATTTACAATCTCCTTTAATCTGGTTTTATACTCTTTTCTCAATTCATCTATTTCATTTAATAAATTATCATAATCAGAGATTGCACTTTCATAATCTTCAGAAGTTTTAAGTTTTTCATCTATTTCTTCTATTTTTGATTTAAAAAGCATAGCATAGGAAGATACAGTTCTTTCAATAACAGAATTTTTGAAACTTGTAAGTTTTGCTTGCTTTGTTTCGGGTAATTTTGTTTCTATACGCTGGATAACATCCTCATATTTTTCTATTGCAGAAGAATATTCTTTATTATTGAAAAGATTATCACCTTCTCTTATAATATCTTTTGAGAAGTTAATTATATTAGCGATTGTTTCATCAGTAGTTTTAAATTCAAAAACTTTTAAATCAAGACCTTTTAATTCTGGCAATTTTAGTTCTTTTATAGAAAGTTGGACTCTTATTTCTGCTGGTGCTTTTGATTTATCTATAAAATATTTTGGGTTAATAAGTTTTTTAACAATTTCTTTAGCGAACCAGTCAGATTGAGATTCATAGAAAGAAATCTGGACAATAGAGTGTTTTGACAATTCGTCAGTTTTTTTATTTCTGATTAAAGATTGAGCGAGAACATTTATTTCGCCTTCTGATGTTTTTTCTAATTTACCATAAATAATAATATCAGCATCAATTGCATAAGCGATTTGTGTAAGGCATTCTTCAGCATTACAGCCTAATTTAAGAAGTTCTTCTGCTTTTTGATACATTATCTTTATATCGCTTTCATTTAAAATTCTGTATTTGCCTTTGCATTCTTCAAAGAAATATAAAAGGAGTTTATCAGAGAACTTTTCAGCAAATTGAGCACTTATTCCTTCTTTTGCTTCAAATGTTTTTAAAAACAATCTTTCTTGCACCTCTTGCGAAAATAGAGCGAGGGGTGCAAAGAGAAAAATAATTATTAATAATTTTTTCATTTGTTTTCCTCCTTTTTTATTATTTTTCTAATTTCATCTATGTTGCTTTTTCTATAGCCAATTGCTTTATATATAATAATATCATTGCTGTTTAGAAGAAATGTAACAGGAATGTTTATTACTCCATATTTATTTTTGACAATGTTATATTTATCGTGCAAAATATTTAAAGAAATTTTATTTTCTTTAACGAAAGATTTTATTTTATCAATGTCAGGGTCAATGAAAATAAGATAAATTTTAAGAATTTTATCAGTAAATTCATTCTGCAGTTTTATAAATTCCGGGATTTCTTCTTTACAGGGTTTACAATAAGTTGCAGAAAAATTTATTAAAGTGAAATTTTTATCTTTTAAAGTTCTTAAATTAAATGGTTTGCCGTTAATATCGTATAAAATAATATTAGGGGCTTTTTCATTTGAGGTTGAAGAGTTATCAATAGCAAAAATTAAATTTATAGTGATGAAAGCAAATAAAAGAGTTAAAAATATTTTAATTTTATTATTTCTCATTAAAAAGAAAAATTAATAAATTTCTTAAGTTTGTCAAATATTTTTTTAAAAGCGGCTTCTTGAAATGAGGGATAGAGGTGAACTCAAAAACTTTTATCCTTTCAAAAACAAAAATTTGAAAACCCTTTTATATTATCTAAAATAAATAAGGGGGTTCCGCGTTTAATACCACACTTTTGTAAACCATTGACTTCGTGTCTCAACATCTACTATTTGATATCCCATCCCAGTTTCAGCTTGTTTTAATAACGAACTGTTAGTTTTTTTCTAATTTTATAATCATCTTTAATTATTCTCTATATATTTCCCCATTCTAAATTTTATATCATAATTGATGATAAAGTTTAATTCTTTTTCACTAAAGCCATAATGTTTTGCCAACTCACGGTCTATTTCGTATAGTATTGTGTAAATTAATAAATTTATTTAGCTTCTGGGGGATTTGACTGTGGTATAGAAGGAATCGGAAGTTCAATTTGAATTGGACGAGGTTGTTGAATGCTAAAATTTTTTGACCAACTGATTCCTTGAGAGTTTTCATACAATTTTACAGCATTTGACCTATCAAAAAATAAATCAATCGCACAATATAAATTCCATATAGAAGAATTTAATTTTTCATTTTCTCGTAAATCAATAACTTTTAAACCTATCCGCTTTGCAGTAGAAATGTCAATTGCACGACGATGCGTGAGATGTTCTTTATGACTGCATAAAAAATCTGCTATTTCCTCTGCTTTTGATTTATCAACTTTCATATACTCTTTTAAGAATTTACACGCAATTTCTTTAGAAAAAGAGATAGCATTTTCACATATTTCAAAAATTGTAAAATCATATTTTGATAATAAAGGTAAATAAACAGGCATTGCTTTAGGTCCTTCTTTTTCCAATACTTTTCTTGCTTTTTCAAAACCATCAAGGATTGATTGAGCCGGAACAAAACGCCCTGTAAATGGGTCAAATACCTGTGGGTCAATTGGTCCCAATGCTGATTTTTCATTCATTAAAATAGACTCCCCAGATAAAACCATCAAGGTTGCTGCGCTATATGCTGAATGCGGAACTATAAAACGAACTGACTTAAAATTTTGATACAGTAAACTTACTATTCTCTCTGTTGCTTCTGCTGACCCACCGGGACTATGAATAATCACATCAATATTACTATCTGAAATATTTGTAATTAAATCTGAAAAACCAATAATATCAGATTCATCAATACTATTCGGCAAAGGAATAGGAACATTTTTTAAAAAATTAGATGCATAAACTATTAATGGTCTATTAGTAATAGATTCAATTTCTTTAATCAGATTTATTCTGAGATTTTTTAGCTGATTGGGTTCGCGAATTTCATTTATTAACTGTTGATATGTCGACATTAAATTCTCCTTTATTAGAGCTCATTGATTCAACTGAAACAAAGGTTCTGTTAAAACTTATATATTTCAGAGATTCTAAATATTCTTTTTCAGAAATTTTAAATAGCTCAAAAATTTCTTTTGCCTCAGGATTTTTTTCCAAGTAATCTTTTACATATTCAAACAGATTTTTGTCCATTAGTTGTCCTCCTTTCTTAAAGAATTATCTTGAAATATAACATAAAAATCATTAAAGTCAACATTAAAATTGCATATCTTACTGAACTTTAACAGTTTGCGTTATTTTTTATAAAAAGCAACTGAGAGGTAGCCGACGACGCGGGTTTTGTCTCCTGAAATTTCTCCTGAATTTGTAAGATTTAAAATCTCTACTATATTAACATTAAAATTTTTACATAAAAAAAGCAAAACTAAAATAGGACCTATTCCGCATGCCTCACCTTTACCCTCTTCTATTATCTCATTCAAACCTTCAATATCTAAATTCCTTATTCTATCAACTACTGCATCATCAAGTCTTTGGGCAACTTCTGAGCTATGATAATGTGATAAATCAGAACTCGCTATTATTAAAAACCTTTTTTCTGAAAACTTGTTTAAAATATATGAAATTGAATTAGCAACTATCTTTGAATATTCAAGTGTTTGATTGCCCATTACTATTGGAACAATTTTAAAATTATTTTTTAAAACAAATTGCAAAAATGGAATTTGAACTTCAATAGAATGCTCTTCAATATGAGGGATTATAGAATTGTTAATTCTACTATTTTCTGAAATTAATAAATTTGAAATTTCCTCATCAATTTGAGCAATACCTAAAGGAGTTTTAAAACCACCTTTTGACCAAACAGAGGCGCCATCAATATAAGCGGAATGAGCAGGACCAATAATTATAATAGTATCAAAATTCAAATTTTTTAATAATTTATACCCGAATGCAGCGCAAGAACCGGAATACACATAACCGGCGTGAGGTGAAATCAAACCAAAAAGTTTGGCATCTTCTCTTAAAACAGAATCAGCAAAATTTATCATTTTACTAATCATTTTTAAAAGAGAATCTTTTGAAGCTGGATAAAATAAACCTTGAACAACAGGCTCTCTTATATTAGTTTTAGAATTCATAAAATATACTCCTATTTTTTAAATTCCAAATTCCAAGCATCAAATCACAAACAAATTAAAATAAAAAAAAGTAAAGAACCTAACCTACTCTTTTTTGGCTTCATCCCATAAAGAATCCATTTCTTCAAGCGAAACATCTGTTATTGATTTCCCTGATTCTTTAATCTTTTTCTCAATATAATTAAATCTTTTTATAAATTTTTTAACAGTCTTATTCAGGGCTTCTTCAGGATTTATATGATAAAACCTTCCTATATTTACAATTGTAAAAAGAATATCACCGAGTTCTTCTTCTATTTTATTTTTTTTATTACTTTTAACTGCATTTTTAAATTCTTTTAATTCTTCATTTAATTTTTCCATAGGTCCTTCAACATTTTTCCAGTCAAATCCAAATCTACTAACTTTATTTTGAACTTTTTTAGCTTTTAAAAGTGCAGGAAGAATATTGGGTATTCCATCCAGAATATATTTATTATTATTCTCACTCTTTTTAATTTTTTCCCAATTTTTCAAAACATCCTTAACGCCTTTAACTTTTACAGAACCAAAAATATGCGGATGCCTTCTTTTAAGTTTCTCTACCGCTGTTTCTATAACATCATTTATATTAAAATATTTTTTCTCTTTTGAAAGTTGTGAAAGAAAAACTATTTGAATTAACAAATCTCCGAGCTCTTCTTTTAATTTATTAAAATCTTTTGAATTTATAGCATCAACTACTTCGTAACTTTCTTCAATTAGTGGTTCTTTAATTGATTTAAAATTTTGTTTTTTATCCCAGGGGCAACCATTTTTACTTCTTAACTTTGCTACAATTTTAATCAAACTTTCTAATGCCATATAGTTAAACCCTTTACTATTATAGAAACAATTATACCTGCTATAATTACTCCAACAGTAATTGCAGGGAAAGAATATTTAGTTTTTATATTAAACAAAATAGCGGCAATAGAGCCTGTCCAGGCACCCGTTCCAGGTAATGGAATAGCAACAAATATCGCTAATCCTATAGCACCATACTTTTGAATATTTTTCTCACTTTTTCTATAAACTCTTTCATATAACCAATCAAAAAATTTTTTAAATATAATTATTCTTGATAAAAATTTTCTTATCGGCTCTAAAAAATATATTATTGGCAAAACAGGAACTAAATTCCCTATTACTGAGATTAAAAAAGATTTTAAAACAGGCATTTTAAATTTTAAAATTGCAATTGGAATTGAACCCCTTAATTCTACAATTGGCAACATACTTATTATAAATGTTATGAGTTCATTTGTTAACTTTAATTCTTTTAAAAAATTTATTATATTTTCTTTCATATCTTAATTATACTAAAAAAAAATTTTTTTTCAATATAAAAAAATAGTAGACAATTGGAATTATTTTTGTTATAATTCCAAATTATATTAAATTAAGGAGCGAAAGTTGTTAGGGCACCCTTAAGGGTGCCCTACTTAAAAAAGGCGAACCTAAAGAGGCTTTGCCAAAAGGTTCGCAATACAACATAAAATATGTAAAATTTAAACGAAGGAGAAATAAAGTATGGTTGATTTAAACACATTAAAAGAAAAATTAGAAAAGAAGGTAGAGGAATTAAAAATAAAAGTTAAGGAAGATAGCAAAAAATTTAGTTCACCAAAAGAAATGAAGAAGGATAAAAATTTTAGAAAGTTAAGGAAGAGATTAAAGAGAACGCAGAGGAGATTAAGACTTCTAAAAAAAGAGATAGAAAGAAAATATGGCAAGAAAGAAACAAAAGTAGAAAGTGCAACGCAAGAAGCGGAGAAGAAAGAGTCTGCTGAATCTTCGCAAGAGAAAAAGGAAGAAACATCTGTAGAGCACCCTTAAGGGTGCTTTATCAAATTGAAAAATAGAAATAAAAAAATTTAGCTCATTTAAAAGCAAGTATAAAATTTAAAAGTAGGAGGTAAAAAATGAAAGTTACAATAGATAGTGAAAATTGCATTGGGTGTGGAGTTTGCGTATCATTGGTTCCAGATGTATTTGAATTAGGGGATGATGGCAAAGCCCATGTTATTGCGGGCAAGGAAAATAATTTTGATGAATCGCAGGTAAAAAATGCAGCTGACCAGTGCCCTGTTCAAGTTATTAAAGTTGAATAAATTTAAAAGGTGCCATTTTAAGCGCCCAAGAAAATATTTTTAAAGGCAAGCCAGCCATAAAATTTTAAAATGAAAAAAACTTTTTTATATTCTGAGCATTCTAAATTAAATGCTAAAATGATTGATTTTGCAGGCTGGCTTATGCCTGTTTATTATTCTTCTATAAAAGACGAAGCCCTCACAGTTAGAAATAATGTCGGAATTTTTGATGTCTCACATATGGGTAACATATTTATAGAATCAGAAGAAAGTCAAAATTTTATTGAATACATTATTACAAATAAAATAAGTGATAAAATTAATGGCAAAGTGGTATATTCACTTTTATGCAATGAAAACGCCGGAATAATTGACGATATTTTAGTTTATAAAATTTCAGAAAAAAAATTTCTTTTAATTGTTAATGCCTCAAATACTGAAAAAGATTTTAACTGGATTTTTGCTCATTCAAAAAAATTTAATGTAAATGTTAAAAATTTAACAGATAAATATGTTTTGATAGCAATTCAGGGACCAAAAAGTATTGAAGTGGTAGAAAAAATTTTAAATATAGATGTTAAAGATTTAAGTTATTATAGTTTTAAAGAAATTGATTCAGAAAATTTAATTTCAAGAACTGGTTATACAGGTGAATTAGGTTATGAAATTTTTGTTAAAAATGAAATTGGACTTAATATATGGAAAAAACTATTAGAAAATGGGATAAAGCCCTGTGGACTTGGGGCAAGGGATGTTTTAAGACTGGAGGCTGGTATGCCTCTTTACGGAAATGAACTTTCAGAAGATTTAAATCCTTTTGATGCTGGAGTTGAAAAATTTGTTAAATTTGATAAAAATTTTATTGGCAAAGAAAAATTGTTGAAATTAAAAGATTCACATAAATTTAAAAGAATTGGATTTGTAATGGAAACACAAAGAATAGCAAGACATTTATCAGAAATATATAATGAAAATTATGAAAAGATTGGTTATGTTTCAAGTGGAACTTTTTCATTTTATTTAAACAAATCAATTGGTATGGGATTTATTCCAAAAGAATTTGACAGTAAAAAAATAAAAATTAAATTACAGGATAAATTTTACGATGCTTCAATTGTTGAAATTCCTTTTATAAAAAAATTTTAAAATGAGGTGAAAAAGATGGCAAATTTAAAAGAATATTTATTTTATTCAGAAACACACGAATGGTTAAAAGTTGAAAATGATTATGGGCTAATTGGAATAACTGATTATGCACAAAAAGAGTTAGGAAATGTTGTTTTTATTGAATTACCGGAAAAAGGTAAAGTATTCAAAAAAGGAGAATCCTTTGGTTCAATTGAATCAGTAAAATCTGTTTCAGATTTATATGCTCCTGTTGATTTTGAAGTTATTGAAGTGAATTCAGATTTAGCAAAAAATCCTGAACTTGTAAATGACGACCCTTATGGAAAAGGTTGGATGATTAAAGTTAAAATACTTGATAAAAATCAAATTAATTCATTATTAAAATCAAAAGATTACGAAAAGATTATTAGTTAATTACTTATGAGATTTATACCAAATAAAGAAAATAAAAAAAGAGTTTGATGTATTTAACTTATGAGATTTATCCCAAATTTAGAAAAAGATATAAAAGAAATAAAAAAAGAGCTTGGTATAAAAGAATTAGAGGGAATACTAACAATTCCCAAAAATTTACTTAAAAGAGAAGATGAGTTTAAAAATATTCCTCAAAAAGGATTTTCAGAACAAGAGTTATATAAATTAGCTTGTAAATTAGCCGGAAAGAATAAAATTTTTGAATATTATATAGGAGCGGGATATTATAATCATTACATACCTGCTGTAGTTGATGAGTTAACAAGTCGTTCGGAATTTTATACTTCATACACGCCGTATCAAGCTGAGATAAGTCAGGGGTATTTACAGGCTATATTTGAATATCAAAGTATAATATCAATTTTGAGCAAGATGGAAATTTCAAATGCATCAATTTATGATTGTGCCACTGCGCTTGTTGAAGCCTCACTTATGGCTAAAAGAATAAAAAATAAAAACGAAATAATTTTGTTTGATAACATAAACCCGGAATATCTATCTGTTTTGAAAACTTACAATATAGGTGAACATTTCAAATTAAAAATTATTAAAACTGAAAATGGAATTATAGAAGAAAAAATTTTAAAAGATAATATAACTTCAGAAACTTCGGCAGTTGTAATACAAAATCCAAATTTTTTTGGAATAATAGAAAATGTTGAATTAATATGTAAAATTGTAAAAGAAAGAGATGTTTTACTTATAACAATTTTTTATCCTATTTCATTAGGAATTTTAAAAGCGCCTGGGGAATATTCAACAGACATAGCAATAGCAGAGGGACAATGTTTAGGTAATCCATTATCATTTGGTGGTCCTGGACTTGGAATTATAGCAACGAAAAAAGAGTTCATTAGAAAATTGCCAGGAAGAATTGTTGGCATAACAAATGACAACAAAGGAAGATTAGGTTTTGTTTTAACTTTACAGGCTCGTGAACAACATATTCGCAGAGAAAAAGCAACTTCTAATATATGTTCAAATCATGCACTAAATGCTTTAAGAAGTTTAATATACCTTTCTGCTTTGGGTGATAAAGGACTTAAAAAAGTTGCACAAATAAATTTAAAAAACTCTCATACTTTGGCAGAATTTATTATTCATAAAAAAATTGCAAAATTAAAATTTAATCAACCTTTTTTCAATGAATTTATATTAGAATTTGAAAGTGAAGAGAAATTAAATAAATTCAGAAATTTTTTAAAAGAGCATAATATTCTGTTTGGTTTGCCATTAAAAAAATATTTTGAAGAAAAGAAAAATTTACTTTTGGTTGCTGTGACAGAAATGAATAATATTGAAAATTTAATAAAGGTTATAGAGAAATGGAATTAAAATTTATTTATTTTTGTATTTTTCAGAGGTTATTAAATGAGTGAGTTAAAATTTATATTTGAATATGATGAAGAGAATGAAGATTATTTTAATTTTTCTGATGAAATTGATTTAAGTGAATATGGAATAAAAGAGATTTTAACAAAAGATATAGGGCTTCCAAAAATTTCTGAAGTTTCGCTTGTCCGTCATTTTACAAATTTATCAAGAAAAAATTTTGGTGTTGACAACGGATTCTATCCGCTCGGCTCCTGTACTATGAAATATAATCCAAAAATAAATGAAAAAATATCAAAGCTTGAAGAATTTATTATGAGTCATCCTTTATCAGATGAAGAATATATTCAGGGGAATTTAGAAATTTTATATGAGATGGGAGAATTTTTAAAAGATATTACAGGACTTGAAGGAGTAACATTTCAGCCATCAGCCGGAGCACACGGTGAAATTACAGGAATATTGATTGTTAGAGCATATCATAATTATAACAAAGAATTTAATCGGAAAAAGATTATAGTTCCTGATTCATCGCATGGAACAAATCCCGCAACAGCTGCTATTGCAGGGTTTGAGGTTGTTCAGATAAAATCAAATAAAGAAGGTTTGATAGATATTGAAGAATTAAAAAAGAATTTAGATAATCAGACAGCAGCAATAATGTTAACAAATCCTAACACATTAGGGTTATTTGAAGAAGAGATAATAAAAGTAGCGGAGTTGGTGCACAATGCTGGAGCACTTTTATATTATGATGGTGCGAATTTAAATCCGTTACTTTGCAGGGTCAAGATAAAAGATATGGGATTTGATATAGTTCATTTTAATTTACACAAAAGTTTTTCTACGCCACACGGCGGTGGCGGGCCAGGCGCAGGTCCTGTTGCCGTTGCTAAAAATCTTAAAAATTTCCTACCTGTTCCTATTATTGAAAAAAATAATAATAAATTCTATTTTAATTATAATCTTAAAAATTCAATTGGTAAAGTAAAATCTTTCTATGGAAATTTCTCTGTTATTCTGAAAGCTTATTTCTATATATTATCACTTGGAATTGAAGGATTAAGAAAAGTAAGTGAAATTTCAATTTTAAATGCAAATTATTTAAAAAAGAAACTTGAAAAACTTCTTGAACTTCCTTACAAAAAAAATTGTCTTCACGAATTTGTGCTCTCGGGTAAGAAATTAAAAAATTATGGATTTCATACAATTGACCTTGCAAAAAGGTTAATTGATTTTGGCTATCATCCGCCTACTATCTACTTTCCTCTAATTGTTGAAGAAGCAATAATGATTGAGCCAACAGAAACCGAACCTAAATGGTTGCTTGATAAATTTGTAAAAGATTTTGAAACTATTATTAACGAAGCCATTAATAAAAGTGAAAATTTAAATAATGCACCACTTACAACGCCTGTTGGCAGACTTGATGAAGTAAAGGCTGCAAGAGAACCTATTACTACTTATCAAGAATATAAAAAAATAAAAATTCCAATAATACTGGTATTTAAATTATGAAAATTATCTTGACATTTTAATTTCTTTTCCAGAATTGCGCTACAAAATTATATGTGATATTGGAACTTCTAATTTTTTTCCAGTAGCTTCATTAATTATAACAAGATTACATTCTTTTAAATCTTTTAACTGCTCATTTGCATTTAAAAGTTCAATTCCATAAATAGTGCCATCTGGTAATAAATCAACATTTAATTCATCACTAACTTTAATTGTTTCAACTTCAGTAGGCTTATTATGAAAACATATATAAGCAATATTATAAATTGGGTCATAACTAATCTTCAAAATAATTACCTCATTAAAATTTAAAAGTATTTTGAAATAACACTCAATATTAACCAGTTATCATTTTCTTTAACAGCATATACTTCTATTTGTTTAGTATAATAGAATTTATTACGCCATCTGTTTTGAAATATAAAATTACGTCGAAAACCAGTTCTACCATATTTAGCTCGAAAACTTTCTCCTTTTTTTAACTGTTTCAATTACTTCTTCTTTTGTAACACCTCCTTCTAACATTCTTTGCTCTGCATGAGGATGAAATTTTATTTTCATAAATAGAACCCTCAAGGATGCGCTATTATATAATATACTACAAAAAAATAAATCGTCAAAAAAATGTTGCAATTTAATTTTAATTTTATAAATTTTAGAAATTTTAAATTAAGAGGAATAAAATGGCTGAGATTGAATTAATAAAAAGTAGAATAAAAAAACTTGAAGAATTAAAAAATTTAGGAATAGAAATTTATCCAACTAAATTTGATGTTACACATAAAAATAATCAGATAAAAGAAAATTTTGATAAACTTTTTGAAAATAAAGAAAAAGTTAAAACAGCAGGTAGAATAATTTTATTAAGATTACATGGCAAAGCTGGTTTCGCAAATTTAAAAGATGATACTGGAATTATTCAAATTTATATTAGATTAGATTTTTTGGGTGAACAAAAATTTAATTTATTTAAAAACAATCTTGATATAGGTGATATAATCGGAGTTGAAGGAGAAGTTTTTAAAACTCATACAGGTGAAATTACTATAAAAGTAGAAGATTTTAAACTTTTAGCAAAATCATTGAGACCGCTCCCTGAAAAATGGCACGGCTTAACTGATATAGAATTAAAATACCGTCTAAGGTATCTTGATTTAATAATGAATGATAATGTTAAAGAAAATTTTAAATTAAGAAGTAAAGCTATAAAACTTATTCGTGATTTTCTTTTTGAAAGAGGTTTTTTAGAAGTAGAGACCCCTATGATGCAACCTGTTTACGGAGGCGCTTTCGCCAGACCTTTTATAACTCATCATAATACTCTTGATATGGATTTATATTTAAGAATTGCTCCTGAACTTTATCTCAAAAGATTGTTAATCGGAGGTTTTGAAAAAGTATTTGAACTTAATAGAAATTTTAGAAACGAAGGTATATCAACTAAACATAATCCTGAATTTACTATGCTTGAACTTTATGAAGCTTACGCTGATTATAATAAAATGATGGATTTGTGCGAGGAACTTATTACTTTTTTAGTAAAAGAAATTAAAAATAATTTGGAAATTGAATATCAAGGAATAAAACTTTCATTTGAAAGACCCTGGAAAAGAATAAAATATGTTGATGCAATAAAAGAATTCACAGGTATAGATTTTTTAAATATAAAAAATCTTAATGAAGCAATAAACGAAGCTAAAAAATTAGGTTTAGAAATAGAGGAGAATTTTGATAGCAAATGGGAATTAGCGGATAAAATTTTTGGAAGTTTTGTTGAAGATAAACTAATTCAACCTTGCTTTGTTATAGATTATCCAAAAGTTCTATCACCACTTGCAAAATCAAAAAAAGATAACGAAGAATTTGTTGAAAGATTTGAACCTTATATTGCTGGAAGCGAAATTGGAAATGCTTTTTCAGAGCTTAATGACCCTATTGAACAGAAGAAAAGATTTGAAGAACAAAAAATTAAAAGGGAAAAAGGGAATTTAGAGGCTCATCCAATGGATGAAGATTTTGTTGTTGCTTTAGAATATGGTATGCCGCCTGCAGGCGGATTGGGAATTGGTATTGATAGAATTATAATGATTTTAACAAATACAAGTAGTATCCGTGATATAATTTTATTTCCCTTATTAAGGAAGAAATAAATTTATGGAAGCAGAATTTGATATTAATTTCATAAAAGGCATATTTGAAAAAACTGGTGCTATTATGAAAGGTCATTTTAAATTATCTTCCGGACTACATAGCGATACATATATTCAATGTGCCCGTGTTAGTGTTTACCCTGAATTTAATTTCATATTATCAAATATAATTGCAAAAAAATTTAAAAAAGAAAATATTGACGCAGTAATTGGACCGGCTTTGGGCGGAATTATAATAGCATACGAAATTGCAAAACAATTATGCGCCAAAGCTTTGTTCGCTGAAAGAGATGAAAATAAAAAAATGAGCCTTAGAAGAGGATTTGAAATTGAAAAAAACTGGAACCTTATAGTAGTTGAAGATGTAATAACAACTGGAAATTCGGTTAGAGAAGTAATTGAAATTGTTAAAAAAAATAATGCTAATGTTGTTGGAGTAGCATCTTTTATAAATAGAAGTTCATTAGAAAATGAGCTTGACGGAATACCTCTATTTTCAGTTTTAAAAATAGAAGCTCCAGTCTGGAAACCTGATAATTGTCCTTTATGTCAGAAAAATATTCCAATTATTGCACCAGGAAGTAAATATTTGAAATAAGATTCTGTTAGGGACGGAGCTAAACTTTATAAACTCCCTATAAAAAAATTCTACTTTTTCAATTTATCATAAACAAAATCAATATGATGAACAGGATATAAAACAGCGGTTGAGATATTGCTTAGATGCGCAGCTATTCTTTTAAAATACCTTGCAAGCAAAGTTAAACATACAGCATCATTAACAGTTATATCATTTGAAAAAGCGAACTCTTCAACAAGTGCGTCACATCTTTTTGTTATTTTATATGCTTCATCTATTACATACCTTGCTCTATCCTCAAGCGATTCTCTAAATGCTCTATCGGTTTCTTTTATTAACTCCGCTAATTTATCTCTCATAGATTTAAATTCATTGTAATATTTATGTTTACTATTAAATTTTTTAAACATTTTATAAACTTCATATAAATTTTTACAGTAATCTCCTATTCTCTCTGCATCTTTTACTATACTCATCATTACAAGTGAAGCTCCTAAATCAATCTTGGGCTGAATTGTTAAATGCTCAACTATACGCTTTCTTATCTTCCTTTCAGACTTGTTGACAAATATATCTTCTTTATGAATTTTATCTTCAATTCCTTTAATTGACTTATGTTGAAACAATAATATTGTAACAACCTCAAACATTCTTTCAATCTCTCTCATCATACCTTTAAAATCTGTCATTACAGAATCAATAAATGATTTTCCTTTCCACACATTAATTATTTCTTTTATAATATTCATTTTAAATTACCTCCTACGTTTAAATTTTATATATTATTAAAAAAGAGGACATTAAAAATGAAAATATTAAATTTAAATATAATGATAAAGGAACAGAAGAACAGAGTTTTACCTGGGCTTCTAAGCCCCAAAA
>Ga0308390_1000500_pt1 | contig 27950 bp, 18 predicted proteins | sample Hotspr2Sample149_FD_202358 | JGI IMG/M metagenome (GOLD analysis project Ga0308390, IMG submission 202358) | Hot spring phototrophic mat microbial communities from Mushroom Spring, Yellowstone National Park, Wyoming, United States - 20040719_149 ...
TGGCCAAGCCCTCCAGATAAGCCGCGAAGCGCTGTTCCTGCGGGCTTGGCCGCGGAGAAGCGGTTCGCACGAAACAATTATAGCACAAAATGTTTCATTTGTGACCCAGTAGTACTAAACTGTCAGCGGGCAATGCTCTGGAAAATGAAAGAGACCGCGGGCACGATGCCGAAGCTCACGTTGTTGGCCCTCTGTCAGCGGGCAATGCTCTGGAAAATGAAAGGGACTCAGAACGAAAGCGTGCGGCGGGGGAAGAGATCCAGCATCCAGAGCAAGTTGGGCTGCAAGATGAAGGAGGAGACTCAGAACGAAAGTGTGTGGGCCGCTCCCGCGCCAGACGCAGCTACAGCCGGATGTGGGGGGGCGCGCCGTGCGTGCACGACCATCGGGCCTGTTCGCCTACCCGAGGCAGCGGCCCTCAGGGCGTTTTCAAGCCGCCCGTCGTGTAATGGATTTCCTTGGGCCCGCCTTCGGCGCCGAAGATCCGGATTGTCATCGTTTTCGGCGTCTGTTCCGCTTTCGGCAGCCGCACGGCCACATCCCCTGAGACGCCCCGCACGGCGGGTCTGACACCGGGCAGGGGACGGTCCTGCGCCCCCGGAAAGGATTCCAGAGTCTGCCTGACGGCATCCTGGATTGCTGTCTTCGCCGTCACGATTCCTTTCTCGAGTTCTGCTTCGGGCACGTCCAGGCCGAACAAGACTGTGTTTCCGCGCACGTTCAGCTTCAGGTTGCGCAGCCAGACGGCGCTGTCGCTGCCGAAAGCTCCCGCAAACCGGGCCACTCCCGCGAGGTGCTGGGCTGCCTCGGGGGTGTCGGCGGTGAAGGCCCCCTTCAGACCGAGACCTTTCTGCAAAGAGACGGACATCTCCACGCTTCGAACGGCGGCCAGCGGGTCAGCGGCTGCGCTGCCTCCCTGCGGCTCCGGGACTTTGGCCACGAGCCACAACTCAGTGTCGGCAGCCAGACGCGCCGCCTTGCCGTAAAGTTCCGGGTCGCCCACGCCGCCCTTGCCGTCCAACAGCAAGGCCAGAGAGGCGCGGTCGCCGATCAAGAACAGACGGCTGCCGGCCAGCGCCAGAAGCGGCTCGTCCGGCTTTGCCTTGGGCGGGACAAACAAATCGACGCCCTTGAAGCGTTCCACGGCGGTTCCCGGCGGCATCCCCTTCTTTAACCGGACCCGATCTATAGTACCTTCCACGGCCACCACCATTCCGGCCGGGTTGGCGCCTTCCCTGAACTCCGTCGAAATGCCGGAGGCGATGACCCGGTCCAGGCTGGTGACGGCGTCAAGACCCAGGCCGGCCGCTTCCACGCGGGACTGCGCTCCGGCGAACTGTTTTGACAGGGCTTGCGCGGCTGCCGAGTGGCGCGCCCGCGCCCAGTCCACGCCCAAAATCCACGTGGCTTTCGGGTGCACGAGCTTCCAGGGATCGCTTCCGAAGTCGGGCTGGACCGCCGGCGCCAAGGCTGCGAAGACGGCGAACAGCAAAGGCAGCGCGATTCGCACGCGGACAGGATGGCACCGCATGGTTGGCCTCCACTATCCCGATCGGCGGACTCGCCGCGCACCTTTACACTGGCAGCGGCATGCGGGCTGACGCAAACGCGCGCGCCGGATGGAACAATAGAACTTTGGATCGACTCTTGGGCACGGAGTGTCACTTCATTGGCTGAACGGGCTCATCCGGAAGACCCCGGTTTTCAGGGCACCATTTACGAGCGGCGGATGCATGACCGCTACCGCTTTGCGGCCCGGTATGTGTCCGGAAAGGACGTGCTGGATGCGGCCTGCGGAACGTGCTGGGGTTGGCTGCATCTGGGCGAGGCGCGTTCTCTCACCGGCTTCGATGTCTCTCCGGAGGCGCTGCGTGAGGCGCGCCGGCTTGGATTCGCGGAGCGCGTCGCCGCGGCGGAGATGGATGCGCTGCCTTTCCCGGCCGCGGCTTTCGACGTCGTGGTCTGCCTGGAAGCCATCGAGCACGTGCCGCTGGCGTCGGCCCAGGCTTTTCTCGCCGAATGCCGCCGCGTGCTGCGTCCCGACGGCTTGCTGGTGCTGTCGACGCCGTTGAGGCGCAACGGCCGCCACTCGGGCAACCCCTGGCATCTGGCCGAATATGCCGAGGAAGAAATCCGCAGCCTGCTGGACGGGTGGTTCGAGGATCTGGACAGCTGTGTCGACACAGAGGGCCAAGACGCCCCCCGGTCTTTCTTTTTGCCGGAAGGCTGCGGTCCGAGCCGGCGGCCGCGCCGTTCCGCTGGGTGGAGAGCGGAATGCACGAGCGGGCGGCACAGTGGCTGGAATCGCTGGCTACCGGCAGCGGATTCCGGTTCGCCCCGGAAGGGGAAGCGACGGTCACCTCCACTGCGATCGGGGTGTTGCTCGCTGAGGGGTTGGGAAAGCTGGCCGATCTGCCGGCGCCGCGAGAGGCCCTCGTCCGGACCCTGAAAGAAGCCCAGGAGGAAGCCACAGGGCTCTTTGTGGAACCGCTGGCCGCCAAAATTTCTCTGGAGGGGGGGCTTCACGACGAAGAATATTTCCACTGGATGACGACATACTTCGCCCTGCATGCGCTCGATGCCCTTCAGGAGAAGCCGGAATACCCGCTGCGTTTTCTCGATTTCCTGAGCGGCCGGGAATCGGTTTATGCCTGGCTCGAACAGCTGGACTGGTCCAATCCCTGGCGCGAAAGCAACCGCGTGATGCAATTGATGGCTGCGTTGCTGTTCCGGCTGCAATGGGAGGGCGAGCCGGCAGCGGCGGAACGTTACCATGACGTGCTGGACTGGCTGGATGAGCGGCAGGACCCTCACACCGGGCTCTGGGGCACGGAGAAAGGCGCTTCGCTGCTGAACGCCGTGGCCGGCGCCTACCATTTCGTGCCTTTCTACCGATACGCACGGCGGCCGGTGCGGGCCTGGTCGAAAATCGTGGACGCATGTCTCGCGCTACAGCAGGAAGACGGCCTGTTCGGACCCTCGCCCGGCGGAGGCGCTTGCGAGGATCTCGATGCAATCGACCTCCTGTGCACGGCTGCCAGAATCCAGAAGCGGCTCGACCCGGAAATCCGCCGAGCGCTGACGCGCGCCTTCTGGGCGATCCGGAATTTGCAGCGCGAGGACGGAAGCTTCCCCTACGCGGGTAGGACCGGAGCCGAAACCTACCGTTTTTCGAGCTGGCCCGCCATGGAGGCCAAAACAGGCGGCGGCGATATTTTCGCCACGTGGTTCCGTCTTGCTGCGCTGCACACCATCCGCAGCCTGTTGGGCGAAGACCTGCCGGCGCCGGGCCAGTGGGTCTTCCGCCGGCTGCCCGCGCTCGGATTCCACCTGCGGGACACGGCGATCCCGGCAGACGCCGAGCCCGCACACCGGGCGATCTGGTTTCGCCCGCTGCCCGCGCCGGCCCGCCCGGCTGCTCCGACGGCCGCGGTGGTGGTGACCTGTTTCAATCTTGGCGAGTATCTCCACGAGGCCCTTGCCAGCGTTTGCCGGCAGACGCTGGCGGACGTGGAAACGGTGATCATCGACGACGGCTCCACAGATCCATACACAGTCGCGAGGCTCGACGCGCTCGCTGCCGATGGCTGGCGGGTGATCCGGACGGAAAACCGCGGGCTTCCCGCGGCGAGGAACCTCGGCATTCGCGAAACGCGCGCGCCGTACATTTGCTGCCTGGATGCCGACGACCGGCTGCGGCCGCTTTACCTTGAAAAGGCCGTCGCCCTGCTCGAAGCTGCGCCCGAGGCCGGCTTTGTGAGTTGCTTTTACGAGCTTTTCGACGAGCAGGCCGGCCAATACCGCTACACGCGCCCGCGGCTGCCGGAAATGCTGGCGCACAACGAGGCGGCGGTTTCGAGCGTCTTCCGGCGCCAGGCGTGGCTCGATGCGGGCGGCTATTGCGAGACCCTGCCGGCGATGCAGGACTGGGATTTCTGGATCTCGATCCTCGAAAAAGGCTGGCGGGGCGAGTTGCTTCCCGAGGTTCTCTTTGATTACCGGATCCGGGCCGGATCCATGTACTCGGAAACGAAAAGACCGAAGAATTATTCCCGAATTACGGGAATGATCGCGGCCCGGCACGCAGAATTGTACCGGCAATATTGCGTCGACGTTGCCAGGATCAAGGCGCGGGATCTGGCGGAGAACATCGCCTGGAGCGAGCGGCAAGGGAAGGCGATGCGCGAGCTCAACCGCTGGGCCCGCCAGCTCGGCCAGGCCAACAGCGAACTCGCGTCGCAGATCCGCGCGCTTGGCGAGATGGCGCGCAAGGAGGAGGCGGCAAGAGAAAAAGCCGAGGCGGCGGTCGCTGCCGTGGCTGTCGGCCTGCATGGCGTCCAGAGCCTTCCAGGCGGACTGGAGACCCGGCTGTCCGAAGCTCTGCAACGGGATTCGGAACTTCAGGCGCTGGTGCGCCGGCTGGAGGAAAAGCTCGCCGAAGCCCTTGCGCCTTTGCGCGGCCCCGAGGCGGAAACGCCCGATGCTTCCGGGATAGCGGAGCCGAAGCCGCCAAGGCTGTTGCGAACCGCTGTTTGGGCGCTGCTGCAAGCGTTGCACCCGCGCGGCAAATGGCGCGCGCTCCGAAACCTGGCGCTGCTGGGCCATGTGCTGGCATCCTCCGAAAAAAGAAAACGGTGGTATTCCCTGTTCGATCCGCCCCGCTACGGCCGGAAAAGGCCGGACGTCGTGGATGCACGGATTCATGTTTCGGTTCATTACGCGCTGGCCGGCGCCTGGGAGCAGGTGCAGCCGTCCGACGCCTTCGACGGCGAATACTACTGGCGGCGGCATCCCGACGTAAAGGAAGCCGGACTGAACCCGCTGCTGCATTACGTCGTCTTCGGCGCCGCCGAAGGCAGAGCTATAGCCCCGGCAGGGTCTTGGGCGATGGAGGCGGGCTGGTCTCAAGCGATGCAGCGGCCGGGCGGCTTTGACTTGCAGCCGCTTGTGAGCGTGGTCATCCCGTGCTTCAATTACGGCCGCTTTGTCGAGGAGGCGATCGCCTCCGTGCAGCGCCAGACCTTCCGGAACCTCGAGATCATCGTGGTGGAAGGCGGGTCGACAGACGCGGAGACGCGGGCCATCGTGCGGCGGCTGGAGCGCGCCCGCCTGCCGCGGACGCGTATCCTTTACCGCGACCAGCCCTGTCTTGTCGGGGACAACCGCAACTTCGGGATCGCCGCGGCGCGAGGCAAATATGTCTGCTGTCTGGATGCCGATGACATTCTGGACCCGCGGTATCTGGAGACTGCGGTGTTTCTCGCAGAATTCGGTCCGTACGACTTTGTGTCGGCTTCCACCCGGAGCTTTGGAGACGAAAATTGCCTCTGGCTGCTGACAGAGCCGCGCTGGCCGGATATTCTCAAGGAAAACCAGGTTTCCACGATTGCCTTTTTCCGCCGTGAAATCTGGGAAATGCTGGGCGGATACCGTGACTGGGGCAAAGGAGAGCAGTATCTGCCGGAGGACTGGGATTTCTGGATTCGATGTGTGGCGTCCGGCTTTCGTGGGGCGGCGATCCGGCTCCCGATGATGCACTACCGCGTCAAGCCCGGCAGTCTCTCCCGCAACCGCACCGTCTCCTATGCAGAATGGGTCCGCCGCATGGCAGCCGTGCATGCCGATCTTGCCGGGCTCGAAGCGCCCAGGCCCCGGCCGGCGCTGTCTCCAAGGGCTGCGAGCTGGCCGTGTCTGGAAGACGACCCTGCCGACGCCGGGGCCGTCATGATGGCTTTGCCGTTCTTCACCGAGGGCGGCGCGGAGCGCATTTTCGCGGCCCTCGCGCGCGAGTGGCGCCGGCAGGGTGTAAAGGTGGTCGTGGTTACCACGCTCGCTCTGGCGCCCGAGTCGCCGGACCGGCTCGACGTGCTCAGGCGAGAAACGCCGTATGTGTATCCTTTGGCGGGCATTCTCGAGGGGCGCGAGGACAGAATGGCGGACTTCGTGTATTTCCTGTTGCGCCGGCACCGGATCCGGCTCGTGTACATGGCCGGTTGCGACCTGATGTACCGCCTTTTGCCGCAAATTCGGCAGGAATTTCCGCACATCGCGGTGGTGGACCAGCTGTTCAACGACGAGGTGCACTTCCATTCGAACCGGGCATTTTGCGATTTCATCGATTGCACGGTGGTTCCGGGGCGAAAAATCGCCGACAAGCTGGTCAGGGAGTACAAAGAAAAGGAATCCCGCATCGCGGTGATTCCCCACGGCGTCGCGCTTCCGGCGGCAGAGGGTTCTCCGGGCATACTCCCGCCCGCCTTGCCCCCCGGATTTGAGAACAAGCCGCTGGTTTGCTTTTTCGGGAGGTGGTCTGCGGAGAAAGCGCCTCTGGATTTCGTCAACATCGCAGCGCTCGTGCGCAGCCGGTTCCCGCAAGCGCGCTTCGTGATGACCGGCGACGGGCCGGAGAAGAAGGCGGTCGAACAGGCGATTCGTCTCCGAGCGCTGGGGCGGGATCTGCTTCTGCCGGGTTTTGTCGAGGACGTGCAACCGTGGATTGCGGCCGCCGGCGTGGTGGTGGTGCCGTCGCGGCTCGATGGCATGCCGCTGATCGTGTTCGAGGCCCAGGGGCTCGGCAAGCCGGTGGTGGCGTCCCGCACGGGCAGCATTCCCGAGGTGATCGACGACGGCGTGACCGGCGTGCTGTGCGATCCGGGCGATATCGAGGGATTCGCGGCAGCCGTTTGCCGGCTGCTCGAGGACGGGGAGTGCCGCAAGCGCATTGGCGAAGCTGCCCGGACTTACGCGTGGCGCGAGCACCGGCAGGAGGTCATGCTCGAGCGATACTACCGGCTGTTTGAACGGTGGATGCCTGCGGGGCAAGGCGCCAGGCGGTGAACAACCTGCCGCTGCACAACCGGCGCATGAGGGCGGCCGCGCCGGCGTCTCGTCTTTTCCTGGCCGTAGGCTGCGCAGCGGCGCTTTGCGTGCGGCTTGCGGTATGATCGCACCTGTAGCAAAGGAGGCTCGGCTGGAATGATTCGTTTTTTGCCTGCATTCGTCCTGTTCGCCGGCCTGCCGCTGGCGGCGCAGGAAACGATCAGCGTCGATGAGCTGATCGAAAAGCACATTGCCGCCATGGGCGGGCGCGAGGCGTTGTCCAAAGTGACGAGTTCCGTCATGACCGGCTCGTTCGAACTGCCCGCCATGGGCGCGTCCGGCTCGATCACGATTTATGCCAAGGCGCCCGACAAGCGGCTGGCCGTGATCAGCATCGACGGCTTCGGCGAGATATTCCAGGGTTACGACGGGCAGCGCGGGTTCAACGTCAGCCCCATGGGGGCGATGGACCTGAGCGGGCAGATGCTCGAGGACATGAAGCGTGACTCGGTGATGCACCCCGAGCTGCGGCTCAAGGAGCTTTACCCGAAGATCGAGATCAAGGGCAAAGGCAAGGCGGGAGACCGCGATGCCTGGGTCGTGGTGATGACGCCGGAAAAGGGCAACCCGGTGACGGCGTATTTCGACGCCGAGACGTTCCTCATGATCAAGACATCCGGGGTGCGGATGACCGAGCAGGGGGAAGCGGAGATCGAAAGCGAGTTCAGCGATTTTCGCGAGGCGCCGGGCGGCATCAAAGTTCCGCATCTGGTCAAACAGAAGCTGCCCGTGGGCGAGATTATTCTCCGGATCAATGACGTCAAGACGAACGTTGACATCGACGATGCGAAATTCGCCAAGCCCTGAACCGCGCCGCGCGTCGGGGATTTGAGCTGCGGCCCGGCGAACCTGTCTAATGGGGAAGTGGGCAGTTTTGCCGCGCTGCTGAGGGGAAACCGCAACTACCGCAACTGCTGGCTCGGGCAGGTGGTCAGCGAGATCGGCGATCATTTCAACTCGATCGCCGTGCTGTCGATGGCGCTGCACCTGACGGGCAGCGGGGCGACGGTGGGCGGCGTGATGCTGGCGCGGGTGGGGCCGGCGCTGCTGGCGGCGCCGCTGGCCGGCGTGGTGCTCGACCGGATGGACCGGCGCCGCGTGATGATCGCCTCGGACCTGATCCGCGCGTTGGTGGCGGCGGCGCATCTGCTGCTGCTGGTTTATCCCCGAACGTGGCTGATTTACAGCCTCAGCGCGCTGCTGACATTCGCCTCGCCCTTCTTCAACAGCGGCCGCGCCTCGATCCTGCCGCGGCTTGTCCCCAGGGAGTTCCTGCACGCGGCCAACGCCCTCACCCAGACCACAGGATGGCTGACCGTGGCCGTCGGCACCATGCTCGGCGGATTCAGCACGAGCTGGCTCGGCTACAGGGGGGCTTTCCTGATCAACGCGGCCAGCTTCCTCTGGAGCGCGTGGGCGATCTCCACCTTGCGCGTGGACGGGGGATTTGCCCCCGCGCGGGCGGCGAGAACCGCCGCCTCGGCGCCATCCGGGTGGACGGAATTCCGGGACGGCGTGGCCTACATCCGGCGCAATCCGCTGATTCTGGGCATCCTTTTGCTGGGGGCGGGATGGGCCACAGGCGGGGGGGCAGCGCAAATCCTGTTCACCCTGTTCGGCGAGACGGTCTTCGGCAAGGGGCCCGCGGGAACCGGACTGATCTGGGGATGCGCCGGTTTCGGCCTCGTCGCCGGCGGGCTGCTGGCCCGGAAGTGGGAAAGCCATCTGAACTTCCGCCTGTACAAGCACACGGTGACGGTGACCTTCCTGCTGCACGGGTTGTTCTACATGATGTTCAGCGTGGCGCCGGATATCTGGCAGGCGGCTGCGTTCATCTTTCTTTCGCGGCTGTGCGTGGCCCTGAACTCGGTCATGAACCGCACCATGCTCCTGCTCCACGTGCCGGACCGGCTGCGGGGCCGCGTGTTTACTGCGGCCGAAGGCATCACCAACGGCGTAATGATGCTCTCGATGGCGGCAGCGGCCGTCGCCGCGGGCCGCTACAGCCCGCGCCAGATCGGCTTCGTGGCGGGCGCGCTGAGCGCCTCGACTGCCGTGTTCTGGGCCTGGGCCAATGCGGCCGACAAGCTGCCGGAGCCGCAGAGGGACTGGCAGGAGCCGGAGGGCGAGTTCCGCGACCCGGTGACCGCGGCCTGACCGGCCGGGTGGCGGAAAATCCTGCAAGGGCGCGCAGCGCTTGCGCTCAAGAGAAAAAGACCGTATGGTATGAATAGCTGCCCGGGAGGGGCAGCTGTTGAGGGAGAGCGCGTCATGACTTCTTACGGATGGTTGTTCGACCCGAAACGCTGCATGGAGTGCGGCGCCTGCGAAGCAGCCTGCAAGCAATGGAACGGCGTGGAGACCGGCGTGAATGTGCGATGGCGGCGCGTCCTGCGGATGGAAAGCGGCTCGTTTCCGCAGGTGAGCGTGCTGGCCCTTTCGCTGTCATGCAACCACTGCGAGAACGCCTTCTGCATGAAGGCTTGCCCGGTCAAGGCGATCCGGCGCCGCGAGGACGGGATCGTCCTTCTGGATGAGAGCAGGTGCGTGGGCTGCGGCCAGTGCTACATGTTCTGCCCGTACGGCGCTCCGCAGCTCAACCTGGCGACGCGGAAATCCTCGAAGTGCACGATGTGCGCCGACCGCATCGACCAGGGGCTCCAGCCGGCATGCGCCACCAATTGCCCGACCGGGGCGCTGCAATGGGGCCGGTGGGAAGAAATCGTGAACAGGGGCAGCGACCGAATCGGCCGGTTCGTTTACCCAATGCAGATGAAGCCGCATATCCGGTTCGTCACCGAGCCGTGGCAGTCGTAGAGGAGTCAACGGACATGATCACGAGAAGAGATCTTCTCCAGAGGACAGGGGCGGCGGCGCTTGCCCTCGGTCCGTGGGAAACGGCCTTCGCCGAATACTTCAAGCCTGCGAAGCCGGCATTGTATCCGCCCGAGACGGTCATCACGGCCTGCGGCATCTGTGATTCCGCCTGCGGGATGCGGGCCACGATCCAGGACGGCACGATCCGCTTCCTCCAGGGCTTGCCGGAGGACCCGCACAATGAGGGCAGGTTGTGCGCCAAGGGGACGGCCTCGGCATGGATCAAGAACGATCCCGACCGGCTGAAGTACCCGATGAAGCGGACGAACCCGAACAAGGGCTTCGATCAGGACCCGGGATGGGTGCGCATAAGCTGGACCGAGGCGCTTGACACCATTGCGGAGCGCTTCCGCGCCATTCTGGACAAGCACGGCCAGGAGGCGCTGCTGGCGATTTCCCGGGGCAGCCCGCCGTGGTTCGCCAGGCTTTACAGCGCGCTGGGCATCCAGCGTGTGGACCACAACGATCTCTGCTATGGCGTTGACATCGTCATGCAGCAGCGGATGATCGGGGCCCACACCTTTGCCTGGGACCTGGACAACGCCAAATATATTCTGTTGTTCGGCTGGGACATGATGGGCAGGGCCAAACTGTGCCTTGCCAACCGCCTGCTGCACGCCAAGGAAAACGGCGCCCGGGTGGTGAATTTCAACCCGTTGTGGACGCCGACGGCGCGCTTCTGCGACGAGTGGTACCCGGTTCGCCCCGGCTCCGACCTGGCCGTCGCGCTGGCCGTCATCCACGTGCTGCTGAAAGAGAACCTGTACGACAAGGAATTTGTCGAAAAGTTCACAAACTTCCCCGAGTACGAGGCGCAGATCCGGGCCCACTTCGAGCCTTATACCCCGGAGTGGGCGGAAAAGGAAAGCGACGTTCCCGCGCAGGCCATCTGGCGCATCGCACGGGAATTCGGATCGACGAAGCCGGCGGTGGCGCCGATGCACAAGAAGACGCTCGCCGCAAACTATGAAAATGCGCCGCAAATGTGCCAGGCCATCGGTATCCTGAACATCCTTGCGGGCAATATCGACCGGCCCGGCGGACACTATTTCCCGAGGACCATCTCCATTCCGTCGCTGGACGCCATCTACCCGCCTCCGGCGTATCCGAAGGCGCCCACCAGGCGCATCGACGGTCGCGAAAAGCTGCCGCTGGCGGGCAGTTACGGGATGTTCTCGACAATCGCCGAGGGAATGACGAAGATCTACCCGGGCCGCATCAAGGGAATCTTCTGGACCGGCTACCACCTGAACAGCTTTCCGGATTGCAACGGCATGGCGGAAGCGCTGAAGACGGTGGAATTCATGGTGCTGGTGGACATCCTGCCGGTGGATGCCATGTATTTCGCCGATATCGTCCTGCCCAACACCATGTTTCTGGAGGGCAGCGACATCATCAGCCGCACATACAACGCCAAGTCCCCGTTCGTGGTGGTGAGGCAGCCGCTCACAGGCGCCCCGTTCGAGGCGAAAAGCGCGGCTTTTATCGCCATCGAACTGGGCAAGCGGCTTGCGCCCGACTATTTCAAAAAGGCCGACGGCTCCTGGATCAGCTCCAGCGAGCTGCTGGACGAGCAGGTCCGGCGCGCCGGGCTGGGCGAGAACTTCGCCGAATTCCGCAGGAAGGGGTTTGTCGCCAGGGAGCAGCCATTCACTCCGCGGACGACGTTCGCCACGGCGAGCGGCAAATGCCAGATTTATATTCCGGAATTTGCCGCGAAAGGATACGGGCCGTTGCCCTCCTGGCGGCCCAAGCAGGCGCTTCCCACGCAGGAATATCCTTACTACCTGATTACGTATCTGCCGGGCGAGCACAAGCGGAATTCGACCCAGAACAATCCGATATTGAATGAAATCGGTGGCACGAGCGTGGTGCAGATCCACCCGCAGACTGCGGCCCGGCACGGCATCCGCGACGGCGGCCTTGTCCGTGTCCGCTCCCGTATCGGTCAGGCGGTCGGCCCGGTGCGGGTGACCGAAACGGTGCGGCCGGATTGCGTGGTGGTGCCGCACGGGTTCGGCCACAGGTCGGGCTACCTGCGCGTCGCAGGAGGGAAAGGTTTCTCCGACAACGAGCTGATTCCTGCGCAAAGCATCGACGAGATGTACAAGCGCGGCAACTGGCTGGGCAGCGGCTGCATCATGGAAGCCGTCGTGACGATCGAGCCAGCGGGCTGACCAGGGAGGCGGGCGGCCCCGGACCCGCCCGCCTGCGCTCCGGCGCACAGCCTCAACGGCCGGATGGCGGCGTGAAAGGACGCCAGCCTGTCCGCGCAGGCGCCGCACGGAGGATGATCACGTGGCCGGCAGATGCTCCAGGTGCGTTCGCACCGCAGCCAGCAGGGCGGGCAATGCCGACTCGAAATAGAAGTGCCCGCCCGGAAACTCCGTGCGCTCGAACTGCGCCGTGGTCTGCTCGCGCCAGGCCTCCAGGTGGGCTGAGGTCACGTTGGGATCGGCGTCTCCGCCATAGGCGAAGATGGGGCACGGCAGGGGCGGCCCCGGCGTGTAAACGTAGTTGCGGTAAAGACGGGCGTCGGAGAGCAGCGCCGGCAGAGCGAGCTTGAGAAGCTCCGGCTGGTTCAGGACGCTTGGCGGGAAACCTTCCAGGCGGCGGAGCTCCTCGATGAAGTCGCGCAGGCTCGGTTCCGGCGGGGGCGTGTGGTTCAGGCGGAACTGCGGCGCGCGGGCCCCGGAGACGTGGAGCGACCGGGGCAGCGGGAGTCCTTCGCGGCGGAGCGCGCGCGCCAGTTCGAAGGCGATGCCCGCGCCCATCGAGTGTCCGAAGAAAGAAAATGGCGCGTCGAGGAAGGGCCGGATCTGTTCGAGCAGGGCCGCCACGAGCGGCTCCATCCGCTCGAAAGCGGGTTCGGAAGCGCGGGACTCCCTGCCCGGGAGCCGCACCGGGACGACGAAAGCGACGGGCGCGAGCGGCTCGCTCCAGCTGCGGAAGGGCAGGGCCCCGCCGCCGGCCCAGGGAAAACAAAACAGGCGAAGCCTGTTTTCTGGAGCGGAGTGGATGTTGGGGAACCAGGGGTGGGCGGCCGGCGGCTTGCCGGCGGCGCGGCGGGACAGGCGCAGCGCGAGGAGGCGGCGCTTCTCCTCGGTCAGGGCCGGCCTGGGGGCGGCGCCGCCGCGCGAGACCTTCGGCTTGCGGAGCAGTTCCAGCAGCGCGTTTTCCAGCGGCTCGATGGACAGCGAGGCGGCGTATTCAAGGGCTGCGCGGCGGCTGGCGGCCGCAATCTCCTCCCAGTGGGCGCGGTCCGTGGTGAGCCGCTCCAGAATTCTCTGCCACGGGCCGACATCCTGCGGCGGCACCTCGGCGACCGGCACCATGGAGGCGTCCAGGGCGGGCTTGTAACGGACGATCGGGTTGACGCGGACAAGGTAGGGAACGCCCAGCTTGGCTTCATGCAGCCCGCCGACGTCGCTGGCGACCACGGGCACGCCGCGGCTCATGGCTTCCAGCACGATGCGGGAGCGCGCCTCCGCCCAAACGGAGGGAACCAGCATGACGCGGGTGCGCCGCAGCAGCTCGTCGATGTTGTCGACGCGCGGCAGCAGCGTGATGTTGGGCACGCTGCGCAACTGCCCGAGTTCTTCGGGCGTGGTGCCCCAGGTGGGGATCGCGGCGAATTTCAGGTGAGGCATGCGCCGCGCGAGTTCCAGAAAGATGGTAATTCCCTTCACTGCGCAAGGGTTCACCATCGAGACGAACTCGTTGTCGAAGGAGCCAAGCAGCGGAAACTCCGAGCCGGGCTCGAGCAGCGAGATGGGGACGTGGATGGCGTCCAGCCCGCTCCACTCGCGGACGTAGCCGGCGACGTAGTGGCTGACGCCGATGATCAGGTCGGCGTGGCGCAGGTTTTCGGTCTTTGCGGCGCTGACCATCGAGCTGTCCGGGCCGAAGGGAACGGCGATGGTGGCGCGAACGAGGTAGACGACGCGCGCCCGCGGGTGCCGGATGGCGACGTCGAACAGGATCTGGCCGGGATCGTCGGTGGAAGTGAGAATGATGTCGGGGTCGAAAGCGTCCAGACAGGACTGGAAGAAAGCCCGCAAGTGCGGCTGGCGCGTCAGCACCCGCACGCGGACGCCGTTCAGAACGTAACAGAGGGATTCGTGGTCTTCCGTGAACCCGATGGAACGCGCCGCCAGTTCGCGTTTCAGGTCCTCGTGCGCAGCCTCGGAGAACTCCGGCACGCGCGTCACCACGAGAGTGTCGTGGCCGCGCGCGGCCAGCGCTTCCATCAGCAGCCGGTTGCTCTTGTCGCCGCCGCCCAGCGAAGGGAAGTAGGTGGAATTATGGGCGAGCAATACCTTCATGACCCGCGCCCCCGCTGCTTCAGCCTTTGCAGGAGCAGCGCGCGCCGCGCCGCGTCCAGCGGCTTTCCGCCCGGCTCGGCCGGCTGCGCCGGGGCCGGGGGCAGCGCTGTCAGGAAACGTTCAAAGGCGCCAGGATCGACCGATTCCACGAATGCGCGCGCGGCCCTGCGCGAGCGTTCGCTTTCGGCGCGGTACTCCTCTTCGTCCCCGAGAAGTTTTTCGAGCGCCTCGGCCCACGGCCGGACATCCTGCGGCGGCAACAGCGGCCGCGGCATGTGGGCGGCGTCAAATTCCATCCGGTAGCCGGCGGGCGGTCGGACGGGAATTACATACCCTGTGCCCGCCTTTGCCTCGAGAAGGCCGCCGGAGTCCGAGGCGACGACCGGAATGCCCCGCAGCATGGCCTCCATGACGATCAACCCGAAGCCTTCGTACCACAGCGACGGCATCAGCAGCACGGAACCGCGCCGCAGAAAGTCCCCGATGTCGGCGACGCTGTCCAGCAGGGCGGTGTTCGGCAGCGCGGACAGCGCAGCCTCGTCCTCCGGCGTCGTGCCCCAGCCGCGAAGGGCTTCGAACGGAATTTCCGGGAAAATGCGCGCCAGTTCAAGAAAAATCGAGATGCCCTTGACGGCGCATGGGTTGATCATCAGAACCCGTTTTCTGGAAAAATCCGACAGATCGGGCCACGGGGGATTTCCGTAAATTGGCGGGTGGATGACGGCGGCCTCGCGGCCGAGATGCTCGCGGATGTAGCCGGCCATGTGCCTGCCGATCGCGACGACGCCGGCTGCCTGCCGGATGATTTCGGCCGCGGGCGGGTCCTGGTGCCAGGATTCGGGCCCGAAAGGGAAGAACTGCGGCGTGTGGGCGAGGTAGACGAGCCGGCCCGGGGCGGTCCGCGCCGCCTCGCGCAACAGGGTGTGGGACAGGTCCTCGCTGGAAACGAGAACGAAGTCCGGGCGGAATTCCCGGATGAGGTTGCCCAGCTCGCCGGCGTGCAGGGACAGGGAAGGGACGGAGCGTATGGCGATGCCGTCCACGACGGAGTCCCGCTTCTCGCGGCCCGGCGCGGAAGCAGCAACGGCGCACTCGTGGCCGGAGGCGGCGAGGCGCCGGAGCCAGGCCAGGTTGGAGCGGGTGGAGCCGCCGCGCGGCGGGTCGTAGGAAGCGTTGGACGCGAGAAGGATGCGCACGGCCTATTCCTCCTGGCCAAGCTCCCTTTCCAGCAGGGCGCGGACCTCTTCGTCGGAAAGGTTCTCGATCTCGGCGAGCAGCGCCTGGTACTCCTCGGGATCGGCGGCGCCCAGCCGGCGCGCCTCGATCACCGCGGCCAGCGAGCCGAGGGTCAACGAGCCGGAGTACACCTCGTCGACGGACAATTCGACCCCGAATTCCTCCCGCACCCGCATCAAAAGCAGCACAGCCAGCAGGGAATGCCCGCCGAGATCGAAAAAGTTATCCTCGGAACTGACAACCGGTTTCCCCAGCAGCTCGGACCATATTCGGGCGAGCTTTTCTTCCGTTTCGGACGCGAAAGCCGCAGCCTTTTCTGTCGCGTGCCGGCCGGAGGCTTCCTTCCGGGCTTCCGCCAGAATGCGCGCCGGGCTGCGAAGCGAGGAGGCGATTTCCGCATAAGCCGTGAAACGGCGGCCGGCGGGGGCCGGAGGCCGCGCGGGCGGCGCCGGGCTGGCGGCGGCCGAGGGCGACCAGCGCAGCGTCTGAAGCTCGACGGCCGGGAAGCGGTAGACGTAGCCTCCATTGTCTTCATGGCGCGAGCCGCAGGGGATCGAGTCGAGAAAGGCCTGCGCGGGCGAGTTCTTCGCCGTGGGCGTGAAGGGAACCGTGACCGTGTAAATGCCCTCGTCCAGGGCCAGTTCGGCGAGGCGGGCCAGAATGCGGTGCTCCACGCCGCGGCCAAGCACGCGGCACGAAAGCAGGAATGAATCGACGTAGAGCTCGTTGAGGCGGGTGAAGACGATCACCAGCCCGGTGAGGCCGTATTCGCCGAAGCGGTCGCTCACCTCGGCAGTGAAGATGCGCACTCCGGGGCTCGCCAGGAGCGCGGCCAGCTCGGCCTCGGTGCGGCGGATGGTGGTGGTGTTGAACTGGTTGGTGCGCTGGGTGAGCTGGGCCGCGCGCGGCAACCTCTCGGCCACCAGCGGCTGGAGATCCACGCGCAGGTTGAGCGAGGCGATGAAGTCTTCGAGCGACGCCGCCGATTGCGCCGCCCGGGAGAACTCGAGCGACCGGGCGATGGTCTCGGCGCGGCGCCGGTCCTCCTCGGTGACGGAGGGATGGTCGAACGCCCAGATGTGGTCGAGGAAGGCGGGAAGTTCTTCCAGGTTCGGCGGCAGCGCGATGGACAGCACCTCGGGGGCGGAGGAAGCCACCTCGGCGCACTCTTTGGGATTGTCGTCGAGGAAGATGAACGTGTCCAGGCCCACGTTGAGCTCGGCGGCCAGAGAGGCGAGGTTGACCGGTTTCGGGTTCCAGTCGATCCGCCAGGCGGTGAAGTGTTCGAGGCGGAGCGGAAACTCCGGGTGGGCGTTGAACGTCTCCACCACGTCGTTGAAGTTGTTCTTCGAGGCGATGGCGAGCAACATGCCGGCGTCGCGCTGGGCGAGAAGGAACTCGTGCAGGCGCCGCCGCGCGGGATCGAGATAAACGCCCCCGGGGCCATCCTCCCCGCAAATGCCGCGCCAGAGCGTGTTGTCCAGATCCACGGCGATCACCTTGTATGGCGGCGCGGACAACACATGGGCCCGGCGGACAATGACCGTGGCGAGGGCCGCGAACATCTCCTCGGTGTAGGGGATGCGCGCGATCTCGGCGGCGCGCTCCTCGTGGACCCGGCTCACCGGGTAAAGAGCCAGCACGTCGGAGTAGTGGAAGAAATGCACCCCGGGCAGTCCGGACAGCGCGTCGCGCAGGACGGCCTCGGCCGCGGGCGCCTCCGCGCCCGGCGAAGGCGGGCAAAGCAGGAACAGCAGCGGGACGTGCAGGCGCGGCAGCGCCGAGCGGACCGCGGCGGCGATCTCGCCGGCGCCGGCGGCAGGCTGTACCGGGAGATCTTCGCTCTGCAGCAGAACGACGTTCACGCCGTGCCGGTTCGCGGCGAAGGCAGAGCCCGGGTCGAGCAGCGTCTGAAGAACCTGGTTGTACGGGGCGAAAACGGTCTCGAACGGCGCGCCAAGCCGGCGGCCCCAGAACTCAATGAAAGGCGCCAGCGGTTCCGCGGTGAAGGAAGCGGAGATTGCGATGCGAAAAGCTTCAGCCGGTTGCAACGTCAAATCCACGCAGAATGGGCCAGGTCGGCCAGGAGTTCTGTTTACGGTGATCCGCCCCGGGCTTGCGGGTGGCTCTCCTTCATTGTAGCTGCGGGCCTCAGTCCAGCGGGCGGCACCAGATGTTCCGGAACCGCATGGTGGTGTCAGGCGCGCCCGGGAAGCCCGAATGGTCCTGGAGCAGAAGCGGGCCGGGCTGGCACATGGCGCGCCGGAAGCGGAGCGGCGCCTGATCGTGGATGAGCACCCCGTTGAAGAAAACGGTGACAGTGGCGGGCTGCACTTCCTGCCCGCGCTCGTTGCAGACAGGCGCGTGATAGACGATGTTGTAGGACGACCACTCGCCCGGCTTTCGCGAGGCGTTCACCAGAGGGGGATGCTGGCCGTAGACGGCGCCGGCCGCCCCCGTGGGGTATGTCGGATTCCCGTAACTGTCGAGAATCTGGATTTCTGTAATTCCCTGGATATATACGCCGGAATTTCCCCGCAATTGGCCTTTCTGGTCCGGCATATGGGGCACGAGAAATTCGAGGTGGATCTGCGCCGACCGGAATTTCTGCTTCGACACGGCGTCGCCCGCGCCTGTGCGGCAGACCATTTCGCGGTTCTCGATGCGGCAGCCGGTGGGCGTGCCGTCCGGGCGGGTCCAGCCGTCAAGGCTGGAGCCGTCGAAGAGAACCACGGCATCCGATGGGGGATCGGAGGGGCCAGGGCCGGGCGTGACCACGCGGGGCTGCGCCTCGGAGGGCTTGCCTCCTTCGGCGAGCTCGGGCGGGACCGGCAGCGTGACGGCGCCGGTGGCCGCCCACTCTGCGCCGCGCGTGAACGTGGCGATGAATGTCGGGGTCTTTACGGCCGGCCCGTCGTGGCCGAGGGCAGTGACGAAGACGCGGCCGGCGCCGTAATTGACGGTCCACAAAATGGGGTGATCCATGCCGTCGCCGGGAATCGGTTGCCGGGCCTTGCCCGCGTAAAGCTTGTGGTCGTCCCAGGCGGTGGCGAGCACATGGTAGGCGCCGGCAGGCTGCCACTTCAGGTTGGCGTAGAGTTCGTCGTCGGGCTGGGTGAGTTTGGCGCGCAGCCCGCGCGTGACAGGGTGGGAGCGGTCCCGGATGTCCAGAGCGAACGTATGGGCCGGCGAGTGGTGCCCCTGATCGGGCCGCCAGTTGCCGCCACAGAGGCGCTCAAACTCGGGCCAGTCCAGGAAAGCGGCGATCGTGAAGTGGTAGACGACAAGGCCCCGGCCGGAACGCACAAACTCGAGCAGCGCGTTTCGCGTGCGCTCGGGCCAGGAGAAGGCGGGGTTGCGGGCGTCGTAATAATTCAGCACCACCAGGTCGTAGCCTTCGAGTGTCTCCGGGCCGGCGCCGCGAAAGTCTTCGGTGACGCGGACCTCGAACCGCCCGGTCTCTTCCAGGGCCTTGCGCAGCAGCGGGGAGACGATGCGCCAGTCGTGGCCGCCGATGGCGCCTCCGGTCACCAGCAGCGTCCGGATCTTCGGCGCAGTGGCGGCCGGTGGCTGGGCCAGCAGCGGAAGGGCGAGTGCAAACAGCAGGGCGGCGCGCATAACCGGGTCGGGACCTCCGCAATCATTCTACGGGCAGACGCCCTTCGCGTGTTGATACAATCGCGGGTTCACCCATTGCGCGGGAGATCTGGACCAGCATGAGCGACGAGATCAAATACGTTCTGGACGAAAGCCGGCTTCCGAAGTTCTGGTACAACCTGGCGGCGGACCTGCCGAAGCCGGCGCCGCCGGTGCTGCACCCGGCGACGAAGCAGCCGGTGACGCCGGCCGACCTGGAAGTGATTTTCCCGATGAGCCTGATCGAGCAGGAGGTCTCGACCGAAAGAGAGATCGAGATCCCCGGCCCGGTCCGCGACATTTACCGGCAGTGGCGGCCCACGCCGCTGTACCGGGCGCGGCGGCTGGAAAAGGCGCTCGACACCCCGGCGAAGATCTATTACAAGTACGAGGGCGTGAGCCCGGCCGGATCCCACAAGCCGAACACGGCGGTGGCGCAAGCCTTCTACAACAAGGAGGCGGGCGTGCGGCGCATCGTGACGGAGACCGGGGCGGGGCAGTGGGGCTCGTCTTTGGCGCTCGCCGGGGCGTTCTTCGGGCTGAAAATCGAAGTCTTCATGGTGCGCGTCAGCTACGAGCAAAAGCCTTACCGGCGCGCGCTGATGGAAGCCTATGGCGCGCGGTGCGTGGCTTCCCCTTCCACCGAGACGCAGAGCGGGCGCGCGATCCTCGCCCGGCGGCCCGACCACCCCGGCAGCCTCGGCATCGCCATCAGCGAAGCAGTGGAAGTGGCGGCGCAAAGCGAGGACACGAAATACGCCCTGGGGAGCGTGTTGAACCACGTGCTGCTGCACCAGACGGTGATCGGCGAAGAGGCGATCGAGCAGCTGGCGATGGCCGGCGACGAGCCGGACGTCGTGGTCGGCTGCACGGGCGGCGGCTCGAACTTCGCCGGCATCGCTTTCCCGTTTGTCGGCCGGATGCTCCGCGGCGGGAGGAAGATGCGCATCGTGGCGGTGGAGCCGGCAGCGTGCCCCTCGCTGACGCGCGGCAAGTACGCCTACGATTTCGGCGACACGGCCCACCTGACGCCGCTTGTCAAGATGCACACGCTTGGCAGCACGTTCACGCCGCCGGGCTTCCACGCCGGCGGGCTCCGCTATCACGGCATGGCCCCGCTGGTCAGCCATTGCAAAGAGCTCGGCCTCGTCGAGGCGAAGGCCTACCCGCAACTGGCCTGCTTTGAAGCGGGGGTGCTTTTCGCCCGCACCGAGGGCATCATGCCGGCGCCGGAAGCGAACCACGCCATCCGCGGCGCCATCGACGAGGCCCTGCGCTGCAAACAGGAGGGCCGGAGCGAAACCATCCTGTTCAACCTCTGCGGGCACGGACACTTCGACATGCAGGCCTACATGGACTACTTCGCGGGCAAGCTTGTCGACCAGCAGTACGACGAGAGCGAGCTGGCCATGGCGCTGGCCGGGCTGCCCAGCGTGAACGCCTGAACGCGCCGGTTTTTTGCCGGATTTTGCGGGCGCCCGCCCGCCGCGGGTGTACAATTAGGACATCCGGGGCTCGTTGTCCGAGTTTCCCCAAGAGAAAGAGAGTGTCTGATGATTGTGCATCCCAAAGGGCCCGAGGCCCGGGTGTTGCTTACGAGCGTATTCGGTCCCTACGCGCGAGACGATGAGTACGGCAGCCGCTCCATCAACCCGATGGAGCTGTACCACAACCAGGTGACGCGGGCGCAAGGCCCCTATTCCCTCCGAATGTTCCACCGTTCGTGGGGCATCATGTTCATCCAGGCCAACATCGAGAACCCCTCCACCGTCCTCGATTTCCCCACGAAAGAGCAGTTCGAGCAGGAGCTGCGCGACCACGACTACGACGTGGTCGGCATCAGCTCGATCATCGTCAACGTCGGCAAGGTGCGCGAGATGTGCAAGATCGTGCGCCGCATCTCGCCGAAGTCGGTCATCGTCGTCGGCGGCCATGTGGCCGCCATTCCGGGGCTCGAGCACATGATCGACGCCGATCACATCGTCAAGGGGGAGGGCGTCCGGTGGATGCGGGAGTTCCTCGGCCAGGACCCGAACCGCAAGATCGAGCACCCGCTCATCGCTTCCGGGTTCGGCCACAGGGTGATGGGGCTCAAGCTGCCTGGCAATCTCGGTTCCACCGCGGCCACCATCATTCCCAGCGTCGGCTGCCCCATGGGTTGCGACTTCTGCACCACTTCGGCATTCTTCGGCGGCAAGGGCAACTTCGTCAACTTCTTCGAAACGGGCCGGGAAATCTACGAGGCCATGGAGAAGGCCGAGCGCGCCTTCGGCTACAAGTCGTTCTTCGTCATGGACGAGAACTTCCTCCTGCACCGGCGCCGCGCGGTGGAGCTGCTTGACTGCATGAAGCAAGGCGGCAAGAGCTGGGACCTGTACGTGTTCTCCTCGGCCAACGCGATCCGGAAATACAGCATGGAAGAGCTGGTCGAGCTGGGCATCAGCTGGGTCTGGATGGGGCTGGAGTCGCCGCAGAGCGGCTACGCCAAGCTGGCCGGGGCGGACACGCTGAGCCTGGTGCGCGAGCTCCGCAGCAACGGCATTCGCGTGCTCGGCTCCACCATTGTGGGCATGCATCATCACACGCCGCAGAACATCGGCGAGGAGATCGACTATGCGTGCAGGCACGAAACCGATTTCCACCAGTTCATGCTCTACACGCCGCTGCCGGGCACGCCGCTCCACCAGCGGATGGAGAAGGAGGGCACGCTGATCGACGTGGATCTGGCCGACGTCCACGGCCAGTACAAATTCAACTGGCGCCATCCGCACATCAGCCGGGACGACTCGAAGAAGTTCCTCGACTGGGCCTTCTGGCGGGACTTCGAGCTGAACGGCCCGTCGCTGTACCGCATTTGCAGGACAACGCTCGAGGGCGTGAAGAAATACCGCAGCTACCCCGACTGGCGCGTCCGCGAGCGCTTCGAGCGCGAGGCCAAGGCGCTGCGCACCTCGTACGCGGCGGTGCTGTGGGCGATGGAGCGGCATATGCGGGAAAAGAACGCCGAGATCGCCGCGCGCGTCCATGAGCTTCGCGAGGAAATCCGCCGGGAATGCGGAGCGCTGGCCGCGGCGGCTGGCGCGGCGCTCGGGCCGTTCCTGCTCTGGCTGACCCGGCGCGAGGAGAAGAGGCTCGCCGAGGGCGTGACCTACGAGCCGCGCACGTTCATCGAGCGGAGGAACTGGGCGGAAGCGTGATGCTCACAGCGCCGCAAGCCTGCGGTGGAAGACAAGCAGCCAGGCGGCGAGGCAGGCGAGGATGACGCCGTAGGCGCCGACCACGGCGGAGATGCCGAAGACGGGGGCCAGCGCGCCAGTGACCAGGCTCCCGATCGGCATGCCGCCCCGGAAGGCGATGTTGTAAAGGCTCATCACCCTGCCGCGCATCTCGTCCGTGGCGATCAACTGCACCAGCGAGCTGAGCATGGCGAAGCAGGCAATTAACGCCATGCCGCCGAAGAACACGAAAACCAGGCTCAGGCGGAGATCCCGGGAGAAGGCGAACAGGGCCTCGAACACGCCCAGCACGATCAGGCCGGACAAGGCGTCGCGCCCGAGATTCCTCCGCCGGCCGCGCGCGGCCACCAGCAGCGCGCCGGCAATGGCGCCCGCCGCCTCCGTGGACAGAAGAATCGTATAGGTCGTCTCGTTGCCGGCGAAGATGTCACGCGCGAAGACGGGAAGAAAGACCAGGATCGGGATGCCGAGAAACGTGCACACGAACGCGACGACAATCAGCGGCAGCATCCCGGGGCGCGTGCGGATAAAGTCCAGGCCCTGCCGCATCGACTCCACAACGGACTCTTCGGCCGGCGCCGGAACGTAGGCGACCCGGATCAGCAGCAGCGAAGCGATGACGGCCATATAGGAAAGGCCGTTGAGGCCGAAACACCAGGCTGCACCCAGGTGCGTGAGCGTGATGCCGCCGATAACCGGGCCGATGACGCGCGCCAGGTTGAACTGGATCGAGTTCATCGCGATCGCGTTCGGAAGGTGGTCCCGCGGCACCAGCGAGGGGATCAGCGACTGGTAGGCCGGCGCGCCGAACGCCTGGGCGACCCCCACAATGAACGACAGCGAGAGAATATGCCAGACACGCGCGTGGCCGAAAGCGAAAAGCGCGGCCAGCGTGAAGGCGCAGCTCATCTGCACGAATTGCGAAGCGACGAGCAGCCGGCGCCGGTCAATTCGGTCGGCCGCCACGCCGGCCACCAGCGCGAGCAGAAAGATCGGGATCTCGCCAAGGAAATTATCGAGCCCCAGGTAAAATGCGGAGCCGGAAAGTTGCAGCACCAGCCAGCTCTGGGCGAGCTTCTGCATCCACGTGCCGATGCTCGACACGAACGCCCCCGACCACATCAGCCGGAAGTCGCGGTAGTGAAAGGCGGAAAAGATGCGTCGAACCAAGGGGCCGGATCCGTGGTTGTCAGGGCAATGGCGCAGGCCGCGAAATCAGATGGAGCAGGTTGCCGTCCGCATCGGTGAAGAAGAGGAGACGGTTTCCGGAGAGGTTCAGCGGCCCGGAGACGATGTTGACGCCCTTCCGTTTCAGATCTTCCGCAGCCTGGTCGAAGTTCGAGACCATGACGGCGATGTGGCGGATGCCCGGCGTCTTCATTTGAGCAGGCAGCGGATCGCCCTCGGCCGGAATTATCTCAAGCATGGCGCCGTTCGGCGCCTTCACGAAGTAGTTGCCGTCGTATGTGTAATTGATGATGAATCCCAGCGTGTCCACGTACCACCGGGCCAGTTTCCCGGGGTCCGGAGAAGCGATGGCCGTATGTTCCAGTCCCGTGTAGAGCATACATGAAGGAGTGTAGCAGGGAAAGCGCCGGGCAGCGGTTGTAGTCCCCGGTGCGCGTCATTGCTGGTGAACGCCTGCCACCCCGCGATATACTCTCGTGGAGGCGACACTCCATGGCCACGTTACGGCGCATAACTGTGAAGAATTTCGGCCCGATCGCCGAGGCCGACGTCGAATTCGGGGACCTGACGGTCATCGTCGGGCCTCAGGCGGCCGGGAAAAGTTTGTTCCTGCAGCTGATGAAACTGCTGGTCGACCGTCCCAGCATCGTCCATGAGCTGAGGAGAAACAATATCCATTGGAGTGATGCCGCAGAATTTTTCCGCGTTTATTTTGGCGAGGGTCTGGGCGGATTATGGACGAGCAAGACAGTGGTCGCCCTGAACGGCCATCAAGTGCCGCATTCCCGCCTCCAAACGACGAAAGGCAAGCCAGGCGAGCCGAAAGTCTTCTACCTGCCAGCCCAACGCGTGATGGCGTTGCGGGACGGGATAACCCATCCGTTCTCCGATTTCCGCTCGGGTGATCCTTTTGTTGTCCGGTTTTTCAGCGATAACATCCACCGCCTGGTACAAACAGAATTTGCCGGCAGGGAAAAGTTGTTCCCCTCCGAGGGAAGAATGAATCAGGCGATCCGGGGAGCTCTTGCCAAGGCGCTTTTCGGCTCATTTGAACTTGTGCTGGACCGCAAGGAGGCACAACAGCGCTTCGTTCTGAGGGGCGACGGGGCCAGCCTGCCTTTTATGAACTGGTCTGCAGGACAGCGGGAGTTTACTCCACTGCTTTTGGGACTTCTGTGGCTGATGCCTGCCGGAGGTGCACAGCGCCGGGACACGCTTCAGCACGTGGTCATCGAGGAGCCGGAGATGGGATTGCATCCCAGGGCGATTTCGGCTTTTCTCCTGGTTGTGCTGGAGCTGTTGCGAAGGGGCTACCGCGTTTACCTGTCGACGCATTCTCCCCATGTGCTCGACGTCGTTTGGGCTCTTGGCCTTTTCCGGAAGCACAAGGCCGAATCAAGGGATGTGCGGCGCATTTTTGAAGTGAAAGCGTCTCCCTTCATCGATGAAATTGCAAGAACCGCCCTGCGCAAAACTTACAGGACATATTACTTCCCGGCCGGCGAAAGGGCTGTGGACATCTCCTCGCTGGATCTTGGCGATGATGAGGCGGCGGTTCGAGGGTGGGGTGGATTGACTGCTTTCACCGCAAACATCGGGGACGTCGTATCGGATGTGGTGTCGCGGGGGCAGCGCCGATGAGCGTGCTGGGGCTGAGGGAGTGCATCGTCCGCGGTATCGGCCTGGACTGCTCCGTCGTTCGCTCCGGAAAGCAGGCGCTGAAAGCGGCCTGTTCCAGAGCGCTGGAAGCAAGAAATGGCTGGCGGTTCGAAGCCTCGGTGGATCTCGATGGCGCTCTCCGGGAGAAGCATCCGAATGAAAACCGCTGGGACTATGGCCTCGAGGTCACGGGCCCCGGCGGTAAGCGCAGTGTAGAGTGGGTTGAATTCCATCCGGCGTGCTCCGGTGAAGTCGACAGGATGATTAAGAAGAAGCAGTGGCTTGAGGCGCAGCTGGCCCGCACCAAGGTCTGTCCCCGCCCGGCCAAGAAGAACCTGCACTGGGTTGCAACCGGTGGCATCGCCATCGACCTCACGCGGGGGAGGCTGCTGAATCAGGCCGGATTGGCCTGGCCACAGAAACGACTCCGCCTTCCGTTACCCTGACCGGGCTGCTGTCCCCCGTCCCTGATACAATCCGGCCGAGGAGACGGAACCATGATTACACGACGCGAGATTGTGGCCGGCGCCCCGGCGGTGCTGCGGGGCGCTGCGGCGCAGGTGGGAAAGCGGCGCAACGTGATCTTCATCCTCAGCGACGATCACCGCTACGACGCAATGGGGTTCATGAAGGCGCAGCCGTGGTTGCGGACCCCGCAGATGGACCGGATGGCCGCCGAAGGGGTGCATTTCCGCAACGCCTGCGTGACCACGGCGCTGTGCAGCCCGAGCCGGGCGACCATCCTGACCGGCGTTTACGCCCACCGGCACCGGATCGTCGACAACAACACGGCAATTCCCCGCGGCACGGTGTTCTTCCCGTCCCTCCTGCAAAAGGCCGGGTACAAGACGGCGTTCATCGGCAAATGGCACATGGGGAATGAAGGCGACGACCCGCAGCCCGGCTTCGACCACTGGATCAGCTTCCGCGGACAGGGCACGTACAACCCAAGCCCGAGCGGACTCAACATCAACGGGAAAAGAGTCCCGCAAAAAGGCTATATCACCGATGAATTGACAGATTACGCGCTGGAATGGCTGGACTCTTTGCCGAAAAACCAGCCGTATTTGCTCTACCTTTCCCACAAGGCCGTGCACGCCGAGTTCGAGCCTGCGCCGCGGCACAAGGGCATGTACAAGGACGCGAAATTCATCTACCCGCCGACGATGGCCGCCGACGGGCCGATGGCGCAGCACCGCCCCATGTGGGTGCAGAACCAGCGCAACTCGTGGCACGGAGTCGACTACCCCTATCATTCCGACCTCGACGTGGGCGACTACTACAAGCGCTACGCCGAGACTTTGATGGGGGTGGACGACAGCATCGGGCGCGTGCTCGACGCCCTGAAGGCTCGGGGGGAACTGGATTCCACGCTGGTGATCTACATGGGCGACAATGGATTCGCCTTCGGCGAGCACGGCCTGATCGACAAGCGCACTGCCTACGAGGAGTCCATGAAGGTGCCTCTGCTGGCGCGGTGCCCCGAGCTTTTCCGCCCGGGCAGCGCGGTGACGGAGATTGTGGCCAACCTCGATATCATGCCCACGGTGCTGGAAGCCTGCGGCGTGGCGGCCCCGGCGGGCCTGGACGGGGCAAGCTGGCTCGGGCTGGCGCGCGGCGAAAAGACGCCGTGGCGGAAGGACCTGCTCTACGAGTATTTCTGGGAGAGAAATTTCCCGCACACGCCCACGCTCCACGCCCTGCGGACGGAGCGGTACAAGTTCGTCCGCGTCCACGGCCTCTGGGACATTGACGAGCTGTACGACCTCGGCCAGGACCCGCTCGAGAGCAGGAATCTCATCTTCAGCCGCGAGCACCAGAAGATCGCCGCGGAGCTGCGGGCGAGGCTCTGGAGCGTGCTGGAGCAGACCGGCGGCATGTACATCCCGCTCCAGCCGGATCGCGGAGGGCAGCTCAACCTGAGGCACCCGGACCGCTCGAAGGCGGCGGAGTTTCCCGAGGAGCTGCGGCCGCGGCTGAAGCGCGCCGAACCCGTGCACCGCTAGCATGCGGGGCGCGGGACGCTACACTGGTGGACATGGACCTGAAGGGAAAACGCGTCGCCATTTTCGTCGATCAGCAGTACCAGGAAATGGAGGTGTGGTACCCGTACTACCGCCTCGTCGAGGCAGGCGCGGAAGTCCACTTCGTGGCTGCGGAAGCCCCGAAGAGCTATCCGTCCAAGACGGGCTACCCGTGCGTCTCGCACAAATCCTACGACTCGGTAAACCCGCTGGATTACGACGGCGTCATCGTGCCGGGCGGCTTCGCGCCCGACTTCATCCGCCGCCACCCGGCCTCCAGCCGCTTCATCGCCGAGCTGGATGCGCAAGGCAAGCTCGTGGCCGCCATCTGCCACGGGCTGTGGTGCCTGTGTTCGGCCAACGTGTTGCGCGGCAAGCGGTGCACTTCCTTCTTCGCCATCAAGGACGACGTGGTGAATGCCGGCGGGCGGTGGGAAGACAGCGAGGTCGTGGTGGACGGCAATCTGGTGTCTTCGCGCAAGCCCGACGACCTGCCCGCGTTCATGAAGGCTTGCATGCGCGTGCTGGCGTCCAGGTGAGCGGGAATGGAGTCCCGCGCTGTCATCTCCGTCCGCGGGCTGCGAAAGTCCTATGGCGGCTTCGAGGCGGTTCGCGGCATTGATTTCGACGTCGCCGAGGGCGAGATCTTCGGCCTACTGGGGCCGAACGGGGCCGGCAAGACCACGACGGTGGAGATCCTCGAAGGCCTGCGCCAGCGCAGCGCGGGCGAGGTGGCCGTGCTCGGTTACGACCCCGAGAAGGAGAGCACGGAGGTCAAGGACCGCATCGGAGTGGCGTTGCAGGCGACAAATCTGCCCGACAAGATCCGCGTGAAAGAGGCGGCGGAGCTTTTCGCCGCCTTTTACACGCGTTCGGCGGACATCGAGGCG
>Ga0308390_1000513_pt1 | contig 27744 bp, 25 predicted proteins | sample Hotspr2Sample149_FD_202358 | JGI IMG/M metagenome (GOLD analysis project Ga0308390, IMG submission 202358) | Hot spring phototrophic mat microbial communities from Mushroom Spring, Yellowstone National Park, Wyoming, United States - 20040719_149 ...
AAGTTTAATGGAATATTTAATATTCTATAACACAAAAAGAGTTCATAAAAGCTTAAATAATAAAATTCCCCTTGACTTCATAGTCCAAAATAGTAAACTTTCCAATATGTTATGGACTTATACAAATTTGACATTTAAAAATAAATGTGATATATTTTTATAAATGAGAGGTTAAGAAATGTTAAATAAAAAGTTTATACTAAATCTAAACTTAATTTTAACCGATTAAATTTTAAAAGAAAGGAGGTGAAAAAGTATGAAAAGCTTAACAAAAAAATTCTTTATTCTAACTCTTACTCTATTATTCGTTTTCAGTGGAAGTTTAATAGCTTACAATGAATCACATACATATCCTCTTCAAATTTTAACAAATATCGCAAAATTTACAGCTGCAAATGCTGCTACTCATCCAATAGCAACAAACAGAAATGTAACAGTTGGAACAATGTTCGGAGGCTGGATGACAAATACTACAGGAACTCCTCAAAACATAACAGTTTTAAGTAAATACACCTGGACCATTTTATTTACAAACACTGGTAATTCAATTGCTTCATTTGTTGCAAAAGTAGTTGGCTCTAACATATCCGCTGGTTCTTCTTGGTCAGCTTGGGCACGACATTTTAATAACGAAGATAATTTAAGTAGTATATCTCCTTTTGGTGGCACTTCATTTGAATTTGTAATTTCAAATACATCACCTGTGCCTGATGGCTCCTGGGTTAGCTATCAAATTATGGTTTCTAATACTACAGCGGGCGAAAGAAGTCTATCCTATCGCGCTTATCAAGATGATTCTGGAAATTGGTATGGCAAAAATTTAGGATTCGGAACAAATATGAATCAATGGGCAAGTGGACCTGTTGTATATTTGCAAACAGGACCAAGTGTAAATAGCACAAACCAAATCTCCGGATATTTAACAGTCATAATCCAGGGTCCTATTCTCCAAATTTCAAAATCTATCCAATCAGTATCTCATCCATCTGGAATTTATACAACAACAAACTGGGCTGAACCTGGTGCTATAATTGTTTACAGAATATGGGTCTCCAATGCAGGCTCAGCAGCCGCAAATACTGTCAGAGTAAGAGATACAATACCAACCAACTATGTCGCTTTAGTTGATGTAACAAATGGAACAATTTTAAAACGAGATACTTCAATTGCTCTTCCAAATGTCGTATTTACTAACAGCACATTTAACAATGGTGCAAGCGATGTTCTAAAAATTAGAGTCCGAGTAAAATAATCTACTTTAAAAAAATTTATTTGTTTATTCAGATGTCAAATTTCAAGCACGCAGGCAATTTTAAAACCTGCGTGCTTATTTTTCAATTTTTTTTCTATTGTTAGACATAATAAAATGCGATATAATATTTATTGTGAAAGTATTAAAAATGAAATTCTTAAAAAATTTAATCTTGTTACTTTTTCTTTTTATATCAAAAACTTATGCCAAAGGTTCACCCGCTTATATTATAATTACTAACAGATTTCAAATCTCGGCTTCAAATTATTTTATAACAAACAAACAAATAAACTCAAATATAATCATAGCTGAAATTAGAGGAATTTTTGAACTCTCTTCAAATACAAATATTCAATATGGGATAATAGGCAATACAAACAAATTCTGGTATTCAGTTACAAATAGAGGGAATATAATAGAAACAAATTTATACTTGAAATTAACAAATTTTGTAACAAACTCTTCTGCCGAAGCTGGGAACTGGATAATAGGAATTTTAGATAAAAATTCTTCAGTAATCTGGTGGACAAATAGTTATAATTTCAGCTCATATTTATATAAAGTTACAAATAAAATTCCTATGGATTCAGAGTATAAATTTTCAGTATTTTTAAAGCCAGCAACAAATACTTCGGCAATAGCCTGGGCTTCAGTAGATATTATAGCATTTTTGCAACCTGCAACCAATATTTCATATTATACAGCAGGTGGTAATTATTACGGCGGACTAACAAATATAAAAAGAACTTCACGAGTTGAAATGAGCGCTCCTTTTATCACACTAATAAAAGAAATTGAAAAATTAACAAATGTTATAACAGGTGGCTACCAAGTTATGCCAGGCTGCGAAATTTGGTATAGAATCTTTTTCACTAATAAAGGAACTTCCCCAGGAACTAATTTCCAGATAATTGATATTTTACCTAAAAATTATGTAATGCTAACAAATTATTTTATCTATTCAAATTTTGGAACAAATCTTTCACCTGCTAAATTCTCCGCTAATAACGGAATAAGCTTTGATTATAATTTCTCAGGCTGGTCAACTAATGTTACACATATAAAATTCAGTTCAAAACAGAGAATTAACCCGGGAATAAGCGGAATAATAAAATATAGAATTAAAATAAAATGAAAAAGATAATTTTAATAATTTTATTTTTTGCTTCTAAAATAGTTTTTGCTAAAAATTCTGCTTTAACAAACAAAGTAAGTTGGGAATGGTTCAATCTCTCTTTAAATTTTAAATTCTCAAATACTTTTGCAACAAATACAGATTTTTATAAATTTATAATTGTTTCCCCAGGTTTTGATTTAAATAAACCTTACCCAATGCCAGGTGATTTTATCTATATCCCTTTTACAATATTGAATGTGGGTAGCATTAATGAAACAAACGGAATTAAACTTTCTTCATTCTTTAATACAAATATTGGAAAAATTACTTTAATCTCAAATACAAATTCTATTTCACAATTTACAAATATAAGTTCATTAACCTCAGGAGAATATAAATACTATTTTGCCAAAATTACAATCTATTCAAATATTAGTGAAGGTTATTATAATTTCTATGTAACGAATACAAGCATCTCAAGTGAGCATCCTTTAAAAGTAATATATTCCAATAGAATAGGAATATTCAGGCAATCAGTTCAAATTTTATGGGCATCAGATAGAGTTCATAAAATATATAATTTTGATGGAACAGAAAAACTTGGGAATTTAGACATAGAAATATGTTTATCATTTTATCGTTTACCAAGCGATGCATATTTATATTATGATATAGGAAGCGACCCTGATGGTAGCGAGCCTGATGGAAGTTTAAATAAAAATCGTAAAGTTCAAATAATTAAAAAAGGAGAATATTATTATGCCAAAATAAGTTCAACTGACCCTGAAATAAAAGAAGGTGCTTTATTAAGATTTATAATAATAGTTGATGGCAGAAAATTTTATTATGCAGGGAATATCCCTTATAGTTTTTATATTAAAGAATATAGAGAACAACCCGAAGAAGGGGAAGAACCAGTTATTGTTCTTGACAATGTTGGAGATTTTAGAAAAAATCCTGTTAAAATTGTTTATACTTTATATAGAAGTTCTTTTGTAAACATAACAGTTTTTAATTTAAGGGGGGAAGTTATAAAAATTTTAAAAAATAGCACTTTACCTGCTGGTAAATATACAGAAGTTTGGGACGGAAAAAATGAATATGGCAACGAAACATCCGCAGGTTTATATTTTATATATGTTAATACATCAGAATATGGTGCTACAAGAAAAATTTTATTTGTGAAGGAAAAATGAAAATATTTATAAAAATAGTAATTTTTATTTTTGCACTAAATTTATATGGAGTAGAGAATGTAGGAACACATTCTGCTGTTTTTCTAAAAATTCCTGTAAGTGCAAGAAGCGTTGGACTTGGCGAATCTTCTACTGCTATTTATAATAACGCGTTCTCTATTTATGAAAATCCGTCTCTCCTTGCTTTTTTATATAATATGGAAATAGCCTTCTCGCATATTGAATGGATTGCTGATACTTCATATGAATTTTTAAGTTTTGCCAAACCTTTAAACAAACCTGTATTAAATTATATTCCAACAATAGCATTTGCAATAAGTTATTTACATTTACCATTTTTTAAAAGTTACAATTCTTGGGGTGAAATAATTGGTGATGCATCTTTTAGCGATTTCGCTTTCTCTTTAGCCTATTCCCAAAAAGTAAGAGAATTTAAAACAGGCTCTCTTTATGCAGGAATTAATTTAAAAATTATTGCTGAAAATTTAAATGAAAATTATGACACAGCTTTAACTATTACTCCGTCTTTTTTATACTCATTTAAAGTTCCTCCAATTACTATTTTTAGAAAAAGAGTTCATGAACAACCAATAAATATAGGTTTGGTAATAGAAAATTATAGTCTTGGAACAGAAATTGCAGGAAGTTCAACAACACCAATTTATAAAATTGGAATAGGATTAACTCCATTTAAAAATTTTACTTATTCCCTTGATTTTCATATACCGCTTGATAACAGATTAAGAATAAATAGCGGAATAGAATATACTTATAAAAATTTAATATTTTTAAGATTTGGCTATAAATTTTTCGGTTATGAAGTTGATACATTTGGAATAGGAGCTGGAACATTTTTAGAATTAGGAAATAAAATTTTAAAATTTGATATTTCTTATGCACCAATCTCAATACTTGGTAACAATTTAATTTTTTCGTTTATTTTAAAATATAGTGGCGAAATACCAGAAGAAAAGAAAAAAATTATTTACATTTTTTATTACAAGGGAATATATTATTATTTAAGAAAAGAATATGATGAAGCAATAAAAATGTGGAAAAAATGTCTTGAAACAGACCCAAATTTTAAACCTGCAATTGAAAAAATTTCTGATGCTGAATATTTAAAAAAATTACAACAAGTTGAAGAAAAAATACCTGAAAAATATAAACCAAAGGAATAAGTATTTTAAACAAATTAATTTCTGCCCTTATAAAAATTAGTTTCAAAAAATCTATTTTTTAAAACATTTATAAATAAGCCCTTTTTATTAGTTCTTTTTATTTTAAAAAACAGGGAATTTGAAAAAGTTGGAAAAATTTCAGCTAAAATTTTACTTAATTTTTCCGAGAACGGATAAAAACCTGCACCTTTAATTTTTTCAATTTTGAAATATCCTTCACATTCAATAAAACTTTTAAATCCAGGGTAAGTCAAACCACGAATATGTGGACCTAATAATTTAATGCAAGTTGGCTGCTCACCTAAAAGTAAACTAAATCTATCATAATAAGCAGCAAGATTTGGAAAACCAACAATCAAAACACCATTATATTTTAATACCCTTGAAATTTCTGAATAAACATAAAAAATTTCTTTCAAATGTTCTGTCACCTGATTTATTATTACTATATCAAAGAAATGAGCTTTAAAAGGAAATACATCTCTTTCAATATTTAATCTATAACATTTTATTCCTTTTGCTTCGCATTCTTTTAAATAATCATTGTTATATTCTATACCATAAAATATTATTCTTTTTTTAAAATCGCTTTCCAGACTATTTAATATATTAATTAAATCATCGCCCTTTCCGCAACCTATATCAAGAATTTTAATATTTTTACTATTTTTTATAATTTTATTTATATATTCTATATACCAATTTTTAATTATTTCCCTACCATAATTTAAATGAAATGTTTTTTCTTTTGCTTTTAAAGCTAATTTGTAAAGAAAATTATAAATACTCATAAAAGAAATTTTATTTTTTTATTTTTTATATTATTTATTTTGCGTATACTAATTTTTTTTGCGAAGGCAGGCTAAATAAAAGAGCATTATTTATACATTTAATATTAACAATTGAATTTTCTTTTAATTTTTCTTTTAAAATTAAAGTAGCAAGTTGGTCTTCAATATATTGTTCAATTGCTCTTCTCAAAGGTCTTGCACCATAAATTTTATTATAACCTTTTTGAATTAAAAATTTTTTAGCTGATAGAGAAAGTTTAAGTTTTATATTATAATTTGATAATCTTTCTTCAACCTCACTTATTAAAAGGTCAACAATTTTTAGTAATGATTTTTCATCAAGTGGCTTAAAAACAATTATATCATCAACTCTATTTAAAAATTCTGGTCTAAAAAAGTTTTTTAATTTCTTTTTTATAACTGATTCTGTTTCTTTATTCTCTTTTTCAGTTTTAACATTCTTATCGTTTGCCAAATCAAATCCGAAATTGTAATCCTGTTGGATTTCTTCTGCTCCTAAATTTGAGGTCATAATTATTATAGTATTTCTAAAATTAACGATATGTCCGAGGTTATCCGCGAGTTCACCTTCTTCCATAATTTGAAGAAGTATATTAAAAACATCCGGGTGAGCCTTCTCAATTTCATCAAATAGAACAACAGAATAAGGTTGATGCCTAATTTTTTCGGTTAATATACCGCCTTCTTCATATCCAACATAACCTGGCGGAGCACCAATAAGTCGTGAAACAGAAAATTTTTCCATAAAATCACTCATATCAATTCTAACCAAATGAGATTCATCATCAAAAAGAAATTGGGCAAGGGATTTAGCAAGATGTGTTTTACCAACACCACTTGGACCTAAAAATATAAAAGAACCTATTGGTCTTCTTGGGTCTTTAATATTAGTTCGCGCCCTGCGAATAGCCTTTGCTAACTTCTCTATAGCTTCATCCTGTCCTATCACCATCTTTTTTAATTCTTTTTCAATTGAAAGCAATCTCTCCATCTCAGATTTCGCAAGCCTTTCTATTGGAATTTTAGTCCAACTTGAAACTATATTGTATATCACATCCTCTGTTACCTTAAACTGCTCCTTCTTTAAATTTTTCATCCATTCTGCTTTTAATTTTTCGTACTCTATTTTAAGATTTTCAATAGCATCACGCCTCTTGCCGGCTTCTTCATATAATTGTTTGCTCAATAATTTTGATTTCTCAATATTTAATTTGTGAATTTTATTCTCAATCTCAATCAATTTTTCAGGTTTGCTATTTTTTAAAATTTTAACTTTTGAACCAGCCTCATCAATTATATCAATTGCTTTGTCAGGTAAAAACCTATCAGTAATATACCTTGAAGCTAATTCAACCGCTACCTCTAATGCCTTATCATCATATTCAACTTTATGAAATTCTTCATATTTTGATTTTATACCTTTTAAAATTTCTATTGTCTCTTCAATTGTAGGTTCGTCAACTAAAATCATTTGGAATCTTCTTTCAAGTGCAGGGTCTCTTTCAATATATTTTCTATACTCATCTAATGTTGTAGCTCCTATACACCTTATTTTACCTTTTGCAAGGGAAGGTTTTAAAATATTAGCAGCATCAAGTGAACCTTCAGCACTTCCAGCGCCTATTATAGTGTGAATCTCATCTATAAAAACTATTATATTCTCATTTCGCTCAATTTCATTTATTATATTCTTTATTCTCTCTTCAAATTCACCTCTATATTTTGTTCCAGCAACAATAGCAGCTAAATCAAGCATAACAATTCTTTTATTTAAAAGATTAACAGGAACTTTACCTTCAATTATTCTTCTTGCCAAGCCTTCAACAATGGCTGTTTTACCAACTCCAGGCTCACCTACTAAAACAGGATTATTCTTTGTTCGCCTGCTTAAAATATGAATTAATCTTTCTATCTCTTTCTCCCTTCCTATAACAGGGTCAAGTTCGTTGTTTTCAGCAAGTTTTGTTAAATCTTTGCTATACTTTGCTAAAACTCCTAAATTCTTACTCTTTTTCTCTTTTAAATTAAAAGGTTCAAAAAAATCAGGGGGCGGCGGAAAATCATTTTCCTCTTCACTTAAAATTTTTAAAAGCTGGTCCCTTATAACTTCAATTGTCTTACCTTCACTTAAAAGAATATCAGCAACAATGCTATTTTTAAATCTCATAATTCCTAATAATAAATGTTCAGTTCCAACATAAGAATGTCCAAGTTCTTTTGCTTCAAGTTCAGCAAGCTTTAAAAATTCTTTTGCAGCAGGACTTAATTCTAATTCAGGTAAAGTAACTAAAACAGTGTCATTATATTTTGGAAGATTATTTTCAATCTCTTCTTTTAGAAATTCAATATCAACCCCTAAATCCTCAAGAATTCTAACAGCAAGTCCTTCACCTTCTCTTAAAATTCCTAAAAAAATATGTTCTGGTATTATCTGGGTGTGGCCAAATCTCCTCGCCTCCTGCTGAGCATATTTGTTTATAATCTGCTTTACTCTAATTGTATATTTCTCAAACATTTTTTAAAATATCCTTGTTTATGTATTTTTTAATTAAAAGAGCTCTTAATTTGTTCTCATAATCTTTTGTAAATTGATTTAATGGAACAAAATAAAAATTCATAAGATGCATTGGTTGAATTAAAATTAAAAGTTTGTTTAAATCACTATAGCTATACAAATTTAAAAATTTAAAGCTTACAGCCAATCTTATGAAGGAAAGAAATTTTATAGCGTCCTGCAATCTAATAGAATCAAAAGATTCAAAATTTAAAAGATACCTTTTAATAAAATTTATAATAAAATCAGGTTCACTTTTTAAAAGCATCTCTCTTGATTCTTTTTCAATATTGTAAATATTTAAAACAGTTTTTTTGAACTTTTCTTTTGTTTCTTTTTCAGATTCCCCAAGTGTATATTGATTAGAAATTTGGTAAATAAATCCCAAAGGGTCAGAACCTTCACCATAAATGCCGCGAATTGAAAATCCGGATAAATTTAAAGAATTAAAAATTTCGTTATTTTTTTTAGTATAATAGATTCCTGGTAGATGCATCATTACAGAAAGCCTTAAGCCGGTTCCAGCATTTGTTGGACACGCCGTAAGATAACCAAATTCTTCTGAAAAATCATATTCACATCTTGATTCAATTATATCAGAGATTTTATAAACCTCTTCAAAAACTTTATCAATAGCAAATCCAGCTTCAAAAGCCTGAATTCTTAAATGGTCCTCTTCATTTACTAAAATTGAATAAGATTCATTTAACTCACATATAATTTCTTTATTAGTCCCTTTCATCATATAATCAGTTGCCAAAAATCTCTCTTTTAAAAATTTTTTAGTTTCAACAGGTAAAAAGTTTAAATTTATTAAAAATAAATTTTTACTAAATTCAGTATTATGAACAAAAATTTCGTTTATAATTTTTAAAATATTTTCAGCGTCTTTCTCGCTTAATTTATTATGATATTTGAATCCTTTTAAATTTCTTGCAAGCCTTGCCCTTGAACTTATAATTACATCTGAGTGAGAACCTTCAGTTTTAATCCAAGTAGGTAATTTTTCCTCAATGGGTCTAAAAAATTTATTTATCATAAATCACCCGATAAAAATTTCAATTTTTTTATTTTATCCCTTAAAATAGCCGCTTCTTTATAATTTTCTTCTTTAAGCGCAATTTTTAATTTATTTTTCATCTCAAGTAATTTCTTATTTAATTCCATTTTCCTTAAAAATTTCTCTTTTATTTTTTCAGGAAACTTTTCACCTTTATATAAAGAACTACCATGAATTTTTCTTAATAATGGTTTAATAAAATCTTTAAATTCTTCATAACAATTTCCACAGCCAAATTTACCTGAATCAATAAATTCTGAAAAAGGCATTCCACATACCCTGCAAACAGGTTCATCATTATTCCCATCTTTATCATTCTTCTCAAATTTTAATTTATCATCTTTGAAATTATCAAAAAAATCAATAAGTGAGAAACCTAATTCAATTAAACTATTTTTTATTCCATATTCTTGAGCACATTTTTCGCAAAGATGTATTGATTTTATATTATTGTTTACAACTTCCTGAATGTGGATTGTAGCCTCGTTTTCTTTGCAAACATCGCATTTCATATATCTGTTTTCTCCTAAATTTATAATTCGGAAACTTAAATTCTTTATTATAATATAATAACTTTAAATTCACTTGGCAAGTTAAAAATAGAATTGACTTTTCAAATTAAATAGAATAATTTTTTTATTATAGTAGCTCACCCTTAAGGGTAAGCTACAAAAAATAGGAGGAAAAATTTTTATGGGAGAATTTAAAATAGAGTTTTCAAACAGACTCCATAGATTGCCACCATATCTATTTGGTCAAATAAATGATTTAAAATTAAAATTAAGACAAAAGGGCGTTGATGTAATTGATTTAGGTATGGGCAATCCGGATAGACCAACACCTAAACACATTGTTCAAAAATTAAAAGAAGCAGTTGATGACCCAAGAAATCATAGATATTCCGCTTCAAAAGGTATTCTAAATCTTAGAAAAGCAGTTGCATTCTATTATGAAAATAAATATGGAGTTCAACTTAATCCTGAAGATGAAGTAATAGCTGTTATAGGAACAAAAGAAGGAATTTCGCATCTTTCACTTGCACTTTTAGGTCCGGGTGATACAGCATTGGTTCCAACCCCTGCTTTTCCAATACATATTTATAGCGTAGTGCTCGCTGGTGCAAATGTTATAACTATACCATTGGGAAATGACGAAAATTTTATTAAAAATATTGATAATATAACTCATACTTTAGTTCCTAAACCAAAAGTTTTATTTCTAAATTATCCACATAATCCTACAACTTTAACAGTTGAATTAGAATTTTTTAAAGAAATTGTTAAGATAGCGAAAAAACATAATTTAATAGTAATTCACGATTTTGCTTATGCAGATATAACATTTGATGGTTACAAGGCTCCATCTTTTTTACAAGTTAAAGGTGCTAAAGATTTAGGTGTAGAATTTTTTACAATGTCAAAATCATATAATATGCCTGGCTGGCGAATTGGATTCTGCGTAGGAAATAAAGAGATTATATCAGCTTTGGCTAAAATAAAAGGTTATTATGATTATGGAATCTTCCAGGCTATTCAAATTTCAGCAATTGTTGCTTTAAAAGGTGACCAAAAAATTGTTGAAGAGAATGCAATGGTTTACCAGAAACGAAGAGATGTTTTATGCGATGGCTTAAATAAAATAGGATTTAATATAGAAAAACCCAAAGCTTCAATGTTTGTATGGGCTCCTATACCTGAAAAATATAGAGCAATGGGCTCAATGGAATTCGCTCAATTCCTTTTAAAAGAAGCAAATGTCGCAGTAGCACCAGGAATCGGATTTGGTGACGCTGGCGAAGGTTTCTTAAGAATCGCTTTGGTTGAAAATGAATTAAGAATTAAACAGGCTATAAGACAAATAAAAAAAGCCCTGCAAAAATTATAATGTTAAAAGAAGAAAATAAAAATGAACCGTTAGCTTTCAGATTAAAACCAGATAGCCTTGAAAATTTCTACGGACAGGAACATTTATTAGCAAAAGGTAAAATATTAAGAAAGCTTATTGAACAAGACCAAATAAAATCTTTAATATTATTTGGACCACCTGGAACAGGAAAATCATTACTCGCTCATATAATAGCTAAAAAAACAAATTCAATATTCAGACAAATTAATGCAGTTATCTCTAATGTAACAGAATTGAGAGAAATAATAAAAGAAGCCCAACATAATTTAAAATTTAATAATAAAAAAACAATAATATTCATAGACGAAATTCATAGATTTAATAAAGCCCAACAGGATGCACTGCTGCCGTCTGTTGAATCAGGTGAAATAATTTTAATAGGTGCAACTACTCAAAATCCTTTCTTTTACATAATTCCTGCTCTTCAGTCTCGTTCACATATTTTTGAATTTAAACCACTTGATAAAAAAGCTTTAAATTCTATACTTGATTATGCTCTTTCAGATAAAATTAAAGGTGTTGGCAATTTAAATATTAAAATTTCTGAAAAAGCAAGGGAAAAATTAATTGAAAAATCAGCAGGCGATGCCAGAAAATTGTTAAACCTTTTGGAAATGTCCATTCTAATTGCTCAAAATGAAAAAATTGAAATTACTGAAGAAATAATTGAAGAAGTTTTAAAATCAGAATATTTTTTATATGACAAAAAAGGTGATTATCATTATGATATAATTTCAGCTTTTATAAAATCATTAAGAGGCTCAGACCCTGACGCAGCAGTATATTATCTTGCAAGAATGATAGATGGCGGTGAAGACCCAAGATTTATAGCAAGAAGAATGGTTATATTCGCATCTGAAGATATAGGTAATGCTTATCCACTTGCTTTGCCAATTGCTCAGGCTTGCTTTAATGCAATTGAACATATAGGAATGCCAGAAGGAAGAATAATTCTGGCTCAAACTGCTACATTGCTTGCATCTTTACCAAAAAGTAATGCATCCTACCTTGCAATTGAAGAAGCTTTAGCAGATATCTCCAAAGGAAAAATTGAAGAGGTGCCAGTCCATTTAAAGGATTCTCACTATAAAGGTGCTGAAAAATTAAAACACGGCGTTGATTATAAATACCCTCACCAGTTTGAAAAACATTGGGTTGAACAAATTTATAAAGTTTCAAATAAAAAATATTATAAACCTACTGATATGGGATTTGAAAAGAAATTAAAAGAATTTCTCGAAAGTTTAAAAAAGTGAAATATAATTCAATACTTCTTTAACACTCGGATTTTTTAGCGCTACAAAATTTTTATTTAATGGAGCCCAAATTTCCGGCTCCGTTGATGTATAAATTCCTATAACCTTTGTTCCAACTCCAGCAGCAGAATGCAATGTCCCTGTATCATTTCCTATAAAAATGTAAAGATAACTCTGAACCGCACATATTTCCCTGAAGCTTAATTCCTTCGGCAATTTATAAACTTCTCTATCACATTTACTAATTAAATAATCTATAAGCTCATCTTCATCTCTACCTGTAAAAATTAAAATTTTGAAATTTTTTGGAATTCTGTTTATTAAATTTATATAATTCTCTATCCGCCACCTCCTATCAATATAAGTTCCACCAGGATGAATACCAATAATTTTAAAAGAAATTTTTTTGCTTTTAAATAAATCTTTTATTAAAAAATAGCCTCGCTCCTTCTCTTCTTTTGATAAATGTATTTCCTCATTCTTATATTTTATTGACCCAACAACAGGTTCTACTGTTTTTAAATATAAAAGAGTCTCGTTTAAACGAGCTTCAGGTAATTCAATTTCATAATTATATAAATAACTTGTTATATCAGTCAAATTTCTAAAAGATTTTAGTCCAATCAAAATTGAAGGATTTATAAAAAAACCAATTAAAGCGTTAGTTACTGAAAATGATGATGCTGAAAATATTATTCCTAAATCATATTTAATTTTGCGAAGCCTATTTATTAAAACAATATTATAAATTATTGATTTAATTCCTCTCATCTTTTTAAAAATGAATATTTTATTTATGTAACAATTATTAAGAACAGCCGGGTAATTATATTCACCTGCTAAAAAATCAATTTGGGCATAAGGAAATTTATTTTTTAAATTTCTAAATGCCGGTGTCCCTAAAATTAAATCACCAATCTTATGATGATATTTCACCATAATAATTCTCTTTGGCTTAATTCCCTTTAAAAAAGTTTCTGAAACTTTCTCTCTTTTAAAAAAGAATTTAAAAATAATTGGTAAAATTTTATATCTAAAATATTTACTTAAATCCATACTTTGTAAAATTATTAAAAATTAAACTAAAAGGCAATTCTCTATTTTTCTATTTTTAAATTGTTAGGGACGGAGGGATACTTTGTAAAATTTTGTATATTTGACATTAAAATTTAAATATATAGATTAAATTAAATTTTATTTATAGGTTTTTTATGAGTAAAAAAATAAGTCCAAAAGCTGAGGTAAGTTTAGACGCAGTAATTGGTGAAGATGTTGTAATAGGTCCTTTCACAGTAATTGAAGAAAATGTTAAAATAGGTGATGGAACAATAATAGGACCTAATGTTCATATAAGAAGTTATACCGACATTGGTAAAAATTGTGAAATTCATTCCGGAGCTGTTATAGGTGACTATCCACAGGATTATAATTTTAAAAAAGATAGAAGTTTTACTATAATTGGTGATAGAAATATAATAAGGGAATTTGTAACTATTCATCGCGGAACAGAAAAAGATTCAAAAACTATAATAGGAAATGATAATATGTTTATGGTGAGTAGTCATATAGGACATAACTGTGTAGTTGGCAATAATGTAGTTTTAGTAAATCATGTTTCATTAGGAGGTTATGTAACAGTAATGGACAGAGCATTTCTCTCGGCTGTTGTTCAGGTTCATCAATTCTGCAGAATAGGAAAATATGTTATGATAGGCGCCCTATCCAAAGTAGTTATGGATATCCCACATTATATGTTAGCAGAAGGAGATGAAGTTGCTACAATTCGCGGTCTAAATATAGTTGGATTAAGAAGAGCAGGCTTTACACCTCAACAGCGCGAATTAATAAAAAAGGCTTATAAAATAATTTATCATTCAGGGTTAAATTTCTCTGATGCTTTGGCAAAAATAAAATCAGATAAAGAATTAATAGAAAATGATATAATAAAAGAACTCGTTAATTTTTTTGAAAATTCTAAAAGAGGAATAGCAAGACATTATAAAAAAGAAAATTCTTCAAATTTAGATTCATAACCTAACATATAATTCAAAAAAATTATTTATAGCCGATAATCTGATTAATGAAAAAAATTTTACCATTTATTTTGCTTATATCAATTATTTTATTACTTGAAATCTTTTTTGAAATAAAATATAAAAATACAATTATCTTAAAAAAAGCGGAAAAAATGAATTCTTTTGTAAACTTGGCAATTTTAGAGACATTAAATAAAGATAAAAATTTGTTACCAAAAATAGCATCTTTTACTTTTGAAAATAACAAAGAATTAAACTTTCTTGCTATAATATTAAATAAAAAAATTATATTTTACAATAGCCGTAAAAATATATATGAAAAAATTTTTGTTCAAATTCTGAACACAATTTTAAATAATGAATTAAATTTTTTAAATCATAACTTAAACAGCAGAAAAAAAGTTTTAACATTCGTTGGTAACTTCGGAAATTTTAAAATAATTAAAGGATTTGTATTTGACTACTCTTTTAAAATAATTATATATATCAGAAATCTTTTAATTGGAATAATTTTAATTTTTTTAATAATAAGATTTAAGCATAAAAAAAGTATGCAAGAAAATATTTATTTAGAAAGCGAGGAAAGTTCTAAACAGATTTTTGATTATAAAATTTTATATGAAGAAAACAAAAAACTGGCAGAGGAAATTGAAAACTTAACAACTTTAAGAGAAATTGGAATTGCAATAAATTCTATAGTTGATTTTAATCAAATGTTAAATGTAATTATGGGATTTATTATAAACAATTTAAATGTAGAAAAAGTTATAATATATTTTATAAATGAAAATGGAAACGAACTATTAGCCAAGATAGGACAGGAGAGAAATAGAATAATAAACGAAGAAGAATTAATAAATGAAAAAATAATTATTGGAAATGATGAAATAGGCAAAGCTATGGAATATAATCTGCCAATCATAATAAACGAGGAAGATGAAAAAATTTTAGTTGTTCCGCTTATAGCCAAAGGAAATTTAATAGGTGCAATTAAAATTTTAAATAAAATTGATGGAGAAATTTTTAATGAACAGGATAAAGAGTTTGTCAGATTACTTTCTTCACAAATATCAATAGCACTTAATAACGCAAGATTATATGAAATGGCAATTACAGATGGATTGACAAAATTATATGTTCATAGGCATTTTCAACACAAATTAAACGAAGAAATTTTAAGAAGTAAAAGAAATGGAAAACATTTATCTTTAATAATGTTAGATATTGACCATTTTAAAAGATTTAATGATGAATATGGGCACCAAGCAGGTGATTATGTTCTTATTGAAATTGCAAATATAATAAAAAAAATGTTTAGGGCAACTGATTCAGCATTTAGGTATGGTGGTGAAGAGTTAGCAATTATTTTACCTGAAACAGAAAGTGAAGATGCTTTTATGCTGGCTGAAAAATTGAGATTAAATATTATGAACCACAAATTTAATTATAAAAATGAAAATTTATCTGTAACAGTTAGTTTAGGAGTTGCTACTTATTATCCTTATATAGAAAATTTAACACAGGAAGAATTTATAAGAATGGCGGACAAAGCTTTATATAACTCTAAAAGAGAAGGCAGAAACCGCTCAACTTTATTTAAAATAGAAAATGAACAAAATAATATTCTCGCACTTTCTCAAATCTAATTATAGAAAGGAGAAAATATGAAAAATATTATTACAACTATAATTTTATTAACAATAAGTAATACCTTTATGCTGTTTGCTTGGTATGGACATTTAAAAAATTTAAAAAATAAACCATTGATAATAGCTATATTGGCAAGCTGGTCAATTGCGCTATTAGAATATATTTTTCAAGTTCCCGCTAATAGAATAGGACACCAAGTTTTAAGTGTTGGAAGATTAAAAATAATACAGGAAGTTATTACTTTAACTGTTTTTATACCTTTCTCTATATTTTTTTATGAAAGAAAAAATTACAATTGATTATATAATATCAAGTTTATTTATAATTATGGCTGTTTTCTTTTTATTCAGAAAAAGTATATTAATGTAAAAAATTTCTAAAACAAAGGCTGTAATATATCATTCAGAAAATTTGATTCCCTAATTTTAAATAACTTAATATATAATTGAATCGCTTCATTATCTGTTAAGGTTGAAATATAGTCAATAATAATTCTTGTTTTATCTTTTTCTTCTAAAATATTTTCAAAATGTTTTAATGGTATCTCGGGATTTTCGTTAAAGTAATAAAATAATTCTTCAAGAATTTTAGCGGCTTTTTTTGACTTTCCATCAATTTCTGGTCTAACATAAACATTTTTAAAAAGAAAATTTCTTAATTTTTCTGTTTCTTCAAGTAAAACAGGACTCATATATATATGTTCTTTATCCATACTATTTTTTATAATATCAGATACCATTTTATGAATTCTTTCTGAATGGCGTTCACCTAAAATTTTTATACAACTTTTTGGAAACTCATTTAAAGAAATTATACCAGAATGTAAAGCATCATCAACATCATGATTGATATAAGCAATAGAATCACATACTCTAACTATTTCACCTTCAAGAGTTAATGGACAATCAGGTTCATCATAAGCCAAAAGTTTCTTACCACCTTTTGAATGTTTAACAATTCCATCTCTAACTTCAAACGAAAGATTCATTCCGCCTTTTTTTTCAAGAAAATCTACAACTCTCAAACTCTGTTCTGCGTGTTTAAATCCCTTTTTATATAATTTATTTAAAACTTCTTCGCCTGCATGACCGAAAGGAGTATGACCTAAATCGTGTGCTAATGCTATTGCCTCTGTTAAATCTTCATTCAATCTTAAAGCTCGCGCTATAGTTCTTGAAATCTGTGAAACTTCCAATGTATGCGTAAGTCTGGTTCTGTAACTTTCATGACTTGTTGGAGCAAGGAAAACCTGTGTCTTGTGCTTAAGCCTTCTGAAATATTCCGAATGTAATACCCTGTCCCTGTCTTGCATAAATATCGTCCTTATCGGACATAAACCCTCCGACCTTAACCGACCCCTTGATTTTATACTTAATGTGGCAAACTTTGAAAGATAACTCTCTTCCCTTCTCTCTATCTCTTCTCTTATATTCATCTTATTCACAATAAAATTTAATAAACTTTATTAATTCTTTCTCTAATTTATCAAGACCATCGTAGTTATTTTATATTTTCACAATAAAATTTAACAAACTTTATTAGTTCTTTCTCTAATTTATCAAGACCATCATAATTATTTTCTACAACATAAACTTTAACAGGAAAAATTCTTTTTAAATACTCAATTCCCTCTGAATTTAAAATATCCTCAATGTCGTCTTTTTTATAATAAGATTTCATTAAATCAGGTGGAACAATATGAGCATCTATATCTTTTCCGCCTAATTCTTTAAATCTTTTCTCATTCCTTTCAAGACATATTTCAAAATCGCATTTAATATAAAGGCCAACAGAATTTTCTAAAAAATTTTTATCAAAATTTTTTAAAGCATTTAAATAATTATCCCTTGCAAACTCAATAAATACTATTTTATTCTCTTTAACTTTTTCAAAAGCCTTTTTATTTATAACCTGTAAAACTTCATCAACAATTGACCAATCAGTAACTGCGAAGCCACCATCTTTCCGAATATGCCTTTTAAATTCTTTATCTTCATCCAATAACTCTTTCAAAATAGGAAAATCATCTATTCTTTCAAATTCTTCTGCAACCTTTTCTTTTTTAAATAAATCCGTAAGAATTTTATAAACTGCCGATTTCCCACAGCCAGGCCTGCCAAACAAAAATATAAAAGGATTTTTTATTTTCATAAATTCTGTTAACCTCCTCAAATATAAATTCTTTACAAATTAAAATCTCTTTAAAAACTACCAGCCTTCTTTAAAAATCTCTGCAATATAATCATTCTCATTTTTTATAATTTCATAACGCTTCTTTACCTGCTCCAATGAATGAAAGGCAGTTTCAAGAACAAGTAATTTAACATTAAATTTTTTTATAATTTCAGCATATTTTATTAATACCTCTTTTTTAAGCTTACCACGCTGTTCAATAAGTGGCGGGTGAAAAGTCCCTTCCTCTACTATATAATCATTTAAATGGAATTCATAAACAAATTCTTTCGGAATTTTTAAAACTTCATCCAAAAAATTATCAGGAAGCTTTTCACCTATCTTCTCTTTAGTAAACCAATGACCAATATCAAAATTAAAATAAATTTCACCACCAGCATCTCTTACTTTTTTAACTACCCTAACACAATCTTCTATGTTATAATAAAAACCATCAAATGCTGTATTGTTTTCTAAATGAAATTTTATATCTGAAAAATCTTTAATATACTTTGCAAGATTATAAAGAGATTTAACAATCTGTTCTTCTAATTTTTTTAAAAAACTTTTAGAAGCAAAATAAAATGGAATTTTCCCAGGATGAATTACAATTGATAAGGCATCAACATCAATTGCAAATTTTATATACTCTTTTGCTATATTTTCTGCTTCAGTTCTTTCTAATTCTTGAAGTGAAGCAATATTTGAAACAGCACTCATAGTATATGGCATATGAACAGAAATTGTTATATTATTTTCTTTAAAATAATTTTTTAAACTATCACGCTCTCCTTTTGACATCTCTATATAAGGAGATGGAGTATCACAATCTAATTCTATATGATGAATTCCAAGTTTTTTACAAACCTCTACAATGTGCTTTATATCTTTTTTCATTTTTATAATTCCAAAAGCGTTTAAAGAATACAAATCTTCTTCACCTGATAAAATTTTAAACTGCTCTTCTTCTGTTAAAACCTCTATTGTAAATGTATTTGTCAAATTTCGTCCTAATTTCATTTTTAAACTCCTTTAATTTTATAAACTTTTTAAAATAACTTTACCATATTTTATAATGTATCTGTGAAATTCTTTAACTTTATCTAAAAGAAATTTCTCTGAACTACTATGATAAACTAAAACCTTTGCTTTTGTGTTTGCCTTTATCTTCTCAACTTCTTTATAAAATGTATGAACATTATTTGGATTCTCAAATTCTACTTCGTGAAATAGTAAATGACAATCATTGTAATAACCTATATCAAATGCCAAATTATTTTTAAGTTTTAAAGCCAATTTTGAATCATATTTCGTATCACCAGAAATAGCAAATATATTATTTTTGTAATGAATTTTAAACGATAAGGTTTGACTCTTTAAAACATGATGATTTAATCTAACAGTGATATAACCGTGATAATATGGTAAAGTTGCATTTGGTATTATATTTATGTGATTTGTTATAACTTCAAAATCAAGAAAAAGGGGTTCATATATTTTTTTAAGTTCTTTGTAAATTTTTTTTGTTGTAATTATATTTAATTTCTTACCAAAATCACTTGCAAATTTTAAAATCGCTGATAGACCTTCAATATGGTCTTCGTGAATATGTGATATAAAATAATCTGTTATATTGTCAAAATTTAAATTTAATTTTTTTAATACAATTAATGGCTCAGCTATTGGGTCAATAAATATAATTCTTTGAGCATATTTAACTATAAAACTTGCTGTATTACCACGAAAACCATTGCCATCTCCAAGTGGTATAATCTCTAAATAATCTATATATTTATTTGGCAAATACTTCTTTGAAATTGAAATTATCTTTTTGTTTATATCAGAACAATTTAAATTTTCAGCCCAACTATATATTTTTTGGGAATTTAAATATATTAAAATATCATGGGGTTTAAATATTATTTCAACCTGCTTTTTTATTCTTACAGGTTTATCATATCTTGCTTTTATTCTTTTAAATAATTTTTTTAATCTGTTTTTTTTTATTATTTTTGTCTTATCTTTATTAAAAGTCCAATTTATAGTTTTTGCCAATCTTTTATAAAGATAATTTAAATTCTTCCTGCTCCCTATATAAATATTGGGAGTCCAATCATTTTTATATATTTTGTTCCATAAAACAAATTCCTCGCCAGTATAATTGTCACCAGCATAATTAGCTATAAAAGGAGGAACAATTACATAATTCGCTTCAATATTATTTTCTTTTAAAAATTTTGAAACTTTAGGACAACTCCCAATCCTTATATTACCAACCGGAGTTTTAATAATATCTATATTTAAAAAATCATAACCTATTCTTATAACATTCTCACTCATAAATTATCCTTACTAAAATATACCAGGCTCTATAAATCCGTTCTCCTTACCTTCTTCTGTATATCTTATTGAACCAAACTGAATAATTTTTATTCTTTCTACATCTCCACTATATGGTGTAATAATTTTAATAAATTTATTTTCAAAATCAATAAATTTTGTTATACCAAGCGCAAGTGTTTCTCTTCTTTCATCTAAAAGCCCTAAAATAATTCCTTTCTCACTGCCTGCAATAAAATTCTTTATATTTAAAAAGCCATTATTGTTTAAAATTATTATCTCATCTTTAGTAAGAAATTTTTTTGAAACAACTAATGTTCCTTCATAAGCCGGAAATTTTTCAATATAAATAACATTCTTTTTTAATGAATCCGGAATTTTAAATTCTACTCCTGTTTTAAAATAACATCTTTCTGTTAAAAATTGTTCAAATTTAAGTGTAATCTCTTTAGAATTTTTAAAATATTTTTGCGATGCTAAATTTCGTAATTTTTCTCTTTCTGATTTTGAAGTCTCAGAAGCTTTCTTTGAAACTTTTAATCTAAAAATTTTTTCTTTTACAACAATTGATTTAATTAAATGTTCACATTCATTTGAATTTTGAATTAACACAATCATATCAGGTTCAAGAATATCAAATTTAGCCTGCTTTAATATTCTTGCAACATCACCATAAATAAAGCCAGAAGTATTAACAATTATTACATCAGAAACTTGAAGTGCTTTTTTGACAATTTTATTAAAACCAACTAACATCGGAACAAGGTGAAGAGAGGGCGAATGAGCTCCAATAAATTCAAAAGATGTTAAAGGCGAATTCTGTAAAAATAGTGTCGGATAATTTAATAAGCTAAAACCAATAGTAGTTGGTGGACCTATATCAGATTGACCTAAATCAGTATCTATAACGCCAACTTTTTTATCAGAGTAAAATAATTTATTTGCAACATAAGTTGAAAAAAATGATTTCCCTGTATCCATTGCACCTACAACAATAACTTTTCTGTAATTTCTTGTTTTTATAGCCTCAATAATTTCATCCCATTCTTTTGGTATAGTTCTAAATTCTACTTTCTCTAATTTGTTTTCTGAATAATCTTTAAATTCTATCTCTGAATTATCTAAAAATTCAAAAGGTAAACTCTTCCCAACGGGAATAAAATCAGATTCTCCTTTTACAAATCTTTTCCCAACTATCTCAATTTCTCCTTCAATAACTTTAAATTCAATATCACCTTTTATAATATAAATCTCACCCTTTTTAAATTTCTTTATCATAATTAAAAATTACCCTTTTTTATTATTAAAAATTAACATTGGCCAGTCTTCTTTTAATTGTTCCTCATTTAGCATTAAAAATTTTTTTAACTTACCTTTCTTAATCTTTAATTTGTTAATATTTTCTATCTTTGTAACATCCCTTAACTCAATATAATCATCCGTCCAATTTGAAATATAACCAGCATACTTCTCATTATTTAATTCAAAAAAAACTAAAATATCTTTCTTTAAGTTTTTAACATCAACTGATTTTATCATTTTTGAAATAACATCGTTTATAATTCCCGGATATAGTGGAATAATTTTATAATTTTTAAATAGTTCATCTATAAGTTTTTTACTCAGTGCAGGGTTATTATAAGAATCAGAAATCTCTTTTAATTTTAAAATTATATTGGGGAATTCTGTATCTTTTAAACTCATTCTGTGTACTTCTCTTTTAAAATTTTAATTATATTTTTTATCTGTTCATTTAAAAATTCTTCACCTTCTTTTGAATTATCAATTACTTCAACAGGAAATGGGGCAGTTTTGGCAAACTCAATTCCATCATCATATTTATAAGTTTTCTCCATTTCCTCTTTTGAAACAAGATGGTCATCAGTTCCTTCTGCTAAAGCTTTTTTGTGCCTTTCAACATTTCTTTGCCAACATATTTCAAAAGGAACATCAATATATATACCCATCGCTTTTTCTAAAACATCTTTATCAAAATTCTTAAAAGCTCTTTCGTAACTATCACGAGAAAATTCAACAAATATAACTCTTCCTTCTTTTGTCATATTTTTTATATCATTATTTAATTCTTTTAATAAATCATCCCAAACTGTATCATCAGTTACCTTGTAACCGCCATCCTCTGTTCGCCTTGAACGCTTCTGTTCAACATCCTCCTGAAAGAGTTTCCATAGTTTTGGAAAATCATCAACTCTTGGAAAATCATCCGCAAGTTTTTCCTCTTTTAAGTATTTAACTAATTTATTATAAACTGCTGATTTTCCACACCCAGGCCTGCCAAGTAAAAATATATAACTCTTTTTCAATCTCATCTTTAATTCCTCCCGCAATTTAAATTTTTTATACTTTTTTTAGAGAAAACTAAATCCAAATTGACATTTACACCTTTAATAATTCATTTATAAAATTCTGTTCTTCTTTTATTATAACCTCAGCATTCAAAATTTCTTCTGCTGACCTAACAGCGGTTTCAATAACAACAAGCTTTACCTTTTTTTTCTTTACTATTTGAAAATATCTTTTTAAATTCTCTCTTTTTAGTAAACCCTCCCCTCTATGTAAAGCAGGATGAAAAATTTTTTTAACAGGTATATAATCATTTAAATGTAATTCAAAAAGAAATTCTTCCGGAAATTTCTCAATAACATTCTCAGGATTTTCAGGAACACTAAATCCACCATCTATTACAGTAAACCAATGACCAATATCAAAATTTAAATAAATCTCACAACCTTTTTCTCTAACTTTCTCAACTACTTCTAAAAGGTCTTCAGGATTAAAAACGAAATTATGAAAAACTGTTTCATTCTCTAAATGCAATTTTATATTTTTAGACGAAGCAAAATTTGCAAGTTCACATAAAGATTTAATTAAAGCATTTTTATATTCTTTTAAATAAAGTTCCGAAGTCTGATAAAACGGAACACCCCCTGGATGCAAAACAGCAGAAATACAACCAATTTTTCCTGCAAAATTTAAATATCTTTTGTGTAATGCAACAGCCATCTCCCTATCCTCTTCCTGTAAACAAGCAACCGCTGAGCCAACAAATGTATAAGGAAGATGTAATGATAACGAAATTTTATTCTTTACCGCATACTCCTTTATCATAATAATCTCATCTTCTGTAAAATCTAAAAAAGGATTCGGAACAGCACCATCAAGTTCTATATGACTTATACCAATCTCTTTGGCAAAATCTATCTGAAATTTAATATCCCTCTTCATCCTGTCACAAACTATAAAACCTATGTCGTCAACTTTTAAACCATTATTCTTAAATTCTTCCTTCTCTTCCTCTGTTAAATATCTATAATCTAATATGTTCGTAAAATTTCTCCCAATTTTCATCTCCTTCTCCTTTCTTTTAAAATTATTTCCAAATTTCTCCTCCTAAAAGCTTATTAACTTCTTCTTTAAATTCATTTTTAAGTTTCTCCTTCCTATCCTTTGTTGTAAAACTACTATCTATGCCATTCTCTAAAACCTTTATTATCTCCTTCCAACCAAAATTGTAATATTTTTTTAATAAATAATATTCATCTGTTAATGTTATATTGCTTACTCCAGGGTCATCAGTATTTATCGTGACTTTCAAACCATCTCTAAAACATTTTAAAAATGGATGAGTCTCATAATCCTTCGCAACTGTAGTCTGAACATTACTTGTAAGACACATCTCAAAAGGAATTTGAGTTTCAATAGCATATTCATAAAGCTCTTTATCATCTACGATATGAATACCATGTCCTATTCTATTAGCTTTTAAAACTTTAATTGCTTCTTCAATATTTTTAGCACTTCCTGCCTCACCAGCGTGAACTGTTATTTGTAATTTATTCTCATAAGCTATTTTAAAAGCTTCTTTATGAATTTCTGCAGGAAAATGCTCTTCATCTCCTGCTAAATCAATTCCTACAATTCCTCTATCCCTATATTTTAAAGCCAAATTTACAGTTTCAATAGAACTTTCAGGAGATTCCGAACGATAGCAACATAAAATTAAAGGATTTATTATTCCAAACTCATAATGAGCTCTTGCCAAACCTTTAAGAACACCTTGTAAAATCTCTTCCATTGAATACTTACCTTTTGCCTGTAAAATCGGAGCAAATCTTATTTCGCAATATTTAACATTGTCACGAAAACAATCCTCACTAACTTCATAAGCAACTCTTTCCATAGCAGAAGGATTCATTAAAATAGGATAAAAAGTTTCAAATGCTTTTAGAAAATCAGCAAGCGAGCGGCAATCCCTCGGAACCTGCACATATTCTTTTAACTTTTCTATGTCATCAGTTGGCAATTTATAATTCTGCTCCTTCGCTAACTCGTAAATAGTTTTTACCCTTAAAGCACCATCAAGATGTAAATGTAAATCTACTTTCGGCATCTGCTTTAATTTATCATATGTTACTTCCATAAAAATTCCTCTATAAAAGTTTTTATACCGCAACCTCTTAAGGCTGCGTTCTCTCCCACCACTCGGTGAAGCACTATATTATAACAAAAATTTAAATAATCGTCAACAAAAATTTTGGGGCTGTTCTAAAATTATTGAAAATTTTATTTTGGGAGTGGAAAGATGAAAAGAAAAATAAAAATAGTTAAATAGGCTTAATAATTGAAAATTATTAAAAAAATAATTAGTGATTATTTAAAAGATTTAAAACAGACTGCCAAGAGAAAAAGGTGGCGAGACAATCATATTTACTATTTGAGGATAAATTATATGAGATGTCCAAAGAAGTGAAGAGTTATACAAAGGTAATAGATTTCACATAGAAGGTAAGAATGGAAATATAAAAATAAGGTATGAGAGTTATGAGGAATGCAAGGTATATGAGATAGCGAGGAGTTTTGTATTAGTTAAGTTTTTATTATATACCCTTTATGAATACATAAAGACAGTAGGAGGGACAAAAAATTTTTTATTTTTTTATTTTTTATTAAATTTCAATAAAATTTATTTCAAAAAGGAATTTTAAAACAGTCTAAAAAATTCACTTGACATTTAATTTAAAAAAAATTATATTTTGTGAAAACGATTTTGAGAAAATATTTTTTTATAAGGAGGTAAAAATGTTATATCCTAAAAAAGAGGTTGTTAAACGTTATGAAAAAAATCCAATATTATCACCGGACGATTTTCCTTATGAAGTCTCCGGGATATATAATTCTGGAGTCACAAAGTATAAAGATAAATATATAATGTTATGTAGAGTAGAAAGCATAGATATTACAAATTATTTTTTTGTTGCCGAAAGCAATGATGGTTATAATTTCAAAGTCAGAAAAGAACCAATAAAAGTTGAGGGATTAACAGAAGATTATTATATATATACTGCAGAAATGATATATGACCCAAGAATTACACTTATAGAAGGAACTTATTATATAACATTTGCATCTCATAGTTCTTATGGAGTTAGAATTGGCCTGATGAAGACAAATGATTTTGAGAAATTTGAGTGGGTGGATTTTATTTCAGAAGTTGATAATCGTAATTGTGTATTATTTCCCGAAAAAATAAATGGATATTATGTAAGACTTGACCGCCCAATCATACCAGGAGACCATGGTGATATATGGATAAGTTATTCTCCTGATTTAATCCATTGGGGAAAATCAAAATGTATTCTCCGCCACGGAACTCATGGAGGTTGGAATTGGTTAAAAATAGGTGCAGGCGCTCCACCAATTAAAACAAAAGAAGGTTGGCTTGAAATATGGCATGGTGTCCACATGATGTGCAAAGCTCAATATGTATATCATTTAGGAGTAATGCTTCTTGACTTAAATGACCCATCAAAAATTATCGCAAAAGCAAAAGCTCCTATACTTTCCCCAAAAATGGATTACGAAAGAATAGGATTAACATATAATGTAGTATTTACTTCAGGTGCTATCTTAGAAGAAAATGGAGAAGTAAAAATCTATTACGGAGGTGCCGATACTTATCAATGCTTAGCAACAGCTAAATTAGAAGATTTAATTGATGCTTGTTATAATAGATAATTATGAAAGTAACTATAAAAGATATTGCTAAAAATGCCGGTGTTTCACCGGGAACTGTTTCAAAAATATTAACAGGTAGATATAAAGAAGATAATGTACAAATTAGTCCTAAAACAATAGAAAAAGTAAAAAAAATTGCTAAAAAATTAAATTATGTCCCTAATTATGCTGCAAGACTTTTAATCACAGGTAGAACTTTTACTATAGGCATTTATATACCAAAATCAAAAAAGAAAAATTTCTTTTTTGAGCACTATTACTCACAAATTGTTGATAGCATCGAAAAGATATCAGCAAAAAATGGATATGACATATTACTTATAAATTATAATTCCTATATAAATAAATTCAAAGAAAAAAAAATTGATGGTTTAATTATTATTGAACAATGGGAAATTGACAATGACATTATTACCCTCATAAAAGAGAAAAAAAATTTTGTGATAATTAATAATCTTATTGAAAATAAACATAATATTTATAGTGTGAATATTGACAATGAAAAGGCTATTGAAAAAATAGTAAAACATTTTATTAATAATAATCACAAAAATTTAGCATTTATTGGTGAATTAACTTCAAAATCTCAAAAAGAACATAAAATTCGTTTAAATCATTTTATTTCTCAACTTGAAAAAAACAATCTCCCAGTCATAAAAGAACTATTGCTTTTAGGAAAAACAGCAGGTGTTTCAGAAAAAATAAATGAATCTGATTATGACCAATTAAGTGGATACTACGGAATAGAGTATCTTGTAAAAAACTATTATGGAAAATTTACAGGCGTATTTTGCGCAAATGATTTAATTGCTCTTGGTGCTATAAATTATTTACATAAAAACGGAATAAAAGTTCCAGATGAAATTTCAATTATTGGATTTGATGACCTTGACTTTTCAAAATATATAACCCCCGGATTAACTACTATAAAACAACCTTTTAACATTTTGGGACAAGAAGCATTTATATTACTTTTAAAAATTATAAATAACAAACCCCCAAAGGAATATTTAAAAAAAATTGAACCCGAATTAATAATAAGAAATACTGTTAAATGTATTTAAAAAAAAAATTGATAGAGTCTCAAATAAGAGACCTAAAAAATAAACTTTCAATCCCATAAATATAAATATAATTATTTAAATTTTTTTGTAAACATTTTTTTAAAAATTTTTTA
>Ga0308390_1000519_pt1 | contig 27536 bp, 41 predicted proteins | sample Hotspr2Sample149_FD_202358 | JGI IMG/M metagenome (GOLD analysis project Ga0308390, IMG submission 202358) | Hot spring phototrophic mat microbial communities from Mushroom Spring, Yellowstone National Park, Wyoming, United States - 20040719_149 ...
AAGCAGCTTGTCGATCTGTTCCTTGGTAGCGTAACGGATCGGCATAACCTCAAGCGCCTTTCGCCTTGAGCCATGCGGCCAGCTTGGATTTGCGGTCGATGACCTCCAGCTCGTCGGCTGCCTCGACCAGCTCCGCCCGGCTGTTGAAATCGAGCACGTAGCTGCGGGAAACCTTGATCTCGTTTCCCTTGACCGAGCCGCCGATGCTGAACTCGACGTAGCCGCCCTGTTCGGCGTGCCGGGCCAGCGAGCGCATGGCGTAGGACAGGTTCCGGATCTTGTCGCGGAAGCGGCTGTCGTCGAGGAACGCGGTGGTCATCTCGAGCACCGGCGGCTGGACGAGGAACCGGACGGCACCGGCGTGCTCGAATCCGGTGAACAGCGACGACTGCCAGTGCAGGTCGTCCAGCGACCGGATGCGCGACCCGCCGGGCAGCTTGCGGATCATCTCCAGCGTGCGGCGGGCCAGCTCCGGTTTCTTTTCCATCAGCCACTGCGCCGCCTGCCCGTGATCCCAGGTGTCGGCCCCGTCCTCCGGCTCATGCGTCAGGAAGTCATAGACCTTGCCGTCGACGACCCAGCCCCAGTGCGTGGTGGGAATGCGCCTGGAGGCCCAATGCGGCGGGTTGCTCTGCCTCGGGACATCATCGTCGCGTGCGATGATCTCGAGCCATCCCTGCACGTCTTCCCAGTCGATCTTGTCCGCGTTGGACGGATCGAGCGAGTAGTCCGCCGGAGGGTAGTAGTCGCCCTCCCAAAGCCCGCCTCTCTTGGCCCAGCCGCCGCGCACTATCGGGCGTCCGTGGCTGTCGTAGTCGACTTTCTGCGGGTGGTCGCTGAACCGGATGTTGCCCGCCGGGCCGTAGATGTAGGTGCTCGACTCGTTCTCCCGGATCGAGTAGACATCGGGATGACGCCGCGCGTAATACACGGCGCGTTCCATCAGCGGAACGACCAGCCGCCGGTAGACCTGCCATTGCCGGTCTTCTTCTTCCTCGATCTCCTTCCGCCGCCGCTCTTTCTCGAGCATCTCCTCGAGATCGCGGAAGTCTTCGTGGACGGAGTCGTAGATGATCCGCCTGGCGTTGGTTTCCCCGCCCCAGTCCTCGATCAGCTCGTCCAGATCTTCGCCCGAATGCAGACCCATGGATTCCAGGTACCGCTCGATGCTGCCGCCGTAATAGTGGTCGAGCACGGCCTGCAGCTCGTCCTCGTCCGCCGCTTCGCGGATAAATCGTTCCAGACGCTCCTTGTCTCTCACCATGGCAAGCTCCTTGCAACCGCTGCGGCCAAGGCCGCTGCGCAAAAACATCCTGCGCCACCGGGCTGCTGCGGCCAGCGCCTCGTCCCGCTCCCGCTGCACCTGGAACAGCGCGTTCAGGCAGGCTCTGAGAAATTCTTCGCTGGTTATTACCCGCAGCTCGTCCGGATCCGCCGCCACTCCCAGCGCCCGGAGCCGGTATGCGTCGCCCTGGTCGAAATCAATCATGGCCGCACTCCCTGAATGACGATGCCGGACCGCCGCAGAAGCTCGCGCACAGCGACCGCAGCCTGCAGAGGTACGACTGCATTTCCGAGCGCGCGAAGCTGAGCGGCGCGGGATTCGTCCACCACCACGGCAGTCCCATCAGCCATGAAACGAAAGCCGGGTTCAACCGCCGGAGCAAGGTGGGGGAACCGCTCGAGGACTTCCGCCCACCGTCCGAACTCATCAGGCGCTGGGGGGAAGATCCCGAGTGGGCGATGAAGTTCGGCAGCTGATCCATGTGCTTCCTCCCGGATGCCACCGCCAGATGGCGGGCATGGTTTTCGCCCTTCGCGTCCCGGGCCGATGGAGTCGGGAACACTGCCACCCGCCTGCCTGCTCCATGCGAGGCAGAACCATCGCTCTCTGCGATGCGGGGCACCCACGTCGGACGCTCGAAGGCACAGCCATTCCGCATCGTACCCGCTCTCGGCCAGGTCTCCGAGAACATGCCAGAGTCCTGCGCGTCCATTGCGATGAGGAGTCCGGATTCCGGCCACGTTCTCCAGCACGATGATTGCGGGTTCCACGTCGCGAATCGCCTTGAGGACGAGATCCCAGACCTGGCCATGCTTTCCGAATCTGCCAGCCCGCTTCCCGGCGAAACTGTAATCCGGGCACGGGAACCCTGCCGTAACGATGTCCACCAGGTCTCGCAGGCGGCGTCCATCGAAGCTTGCGAGATCGCTCCAAACCGGAGCGGGAGGAAGGCACCCTTCCTCCATGCGCTGCGCAAGGATCCTGGCTGCGGAGAGTTCCCGTTCGACGTAACAGACCGGGCGAACTCCTCCCAGTGCAATGTCGACTGCGATATCGAGTCCTCCGACGCCGGAGCAGAGAGACAAGGAACGTAGAGCCACATCAAGCTTCCTTGGTCAAACCCCGCACATGCCTGTGCACTCCAAGGCGAACGACAACTGCCCCGGACTGGAACCGAATCCGAGATCCGCTTCCTTCAACGGGACGCAGGATCGGTGGACGAACTGGCGGCCCTGCATTCCCCTTGCGGCTACGGCTCCGTTGCGCAGCGCTTGGTCGATTTCCACTGCACGCGCCCAGCCCTCCGGGTCGTTGTCCCTCAGCCAGCGCCACTGCTCGTTCGACTTGTACGGGCAGAATACGCAGGAGCTTTTCGGCACCTCGTGCGGCACGCGGCTTTCCAACCAGCGGATGCAGTCCGCCCGGCTCATCAGCCGGTCCAGCAACGGAAACTCCGGGATGATCCATGGACTGTGCCTGCGGATGCGCTCCCGGATGCGGGCGCTGCGGCCTGCTTCGTCGATGCTGATGCCATAGGCCTGCATAACCGTTACGCCCTTCGGGATGCGCTGACGCGGTTTGAGTCCCAGCAGCTCGCGGCGGATCGTACGTTCGATGACGCCGATCTTGTACTCGCGCGTGCATTGCCGCCGCCCGCGCCCCTCGCGCCGCCCGGGTCCGTGATCCACATAGGCGGGGATTGCGGCGAACCTGCCGCCCGTGCTGTTGCGGCCCCGGATGAGATCTTCGCCAAGTTTCCCGGCGCTGCGGATCAGTATCGGGATCCCGCCGAGGCTGCGCAACCAATCCAAGTGGCGGTAGACAGCTTGCGGTTCCTCGCCGGTGTCGGCGAAGATGGCGTAGTCGTAGGCCGGGATCTCTCCGGAGTTGGCCATCAAGTACACGGTCGTGCTCTGCACTCCGGCACCGAGGTTGAGAATCCGCATCAATCCTCCGAGAAGTTCTCCTTCTCCCTTGCCTGCTTGGCCGTCTTTGCCGCCGCGTCCTCCAGCTTCGCCAGCGGCACCCAGACGGTGTGCTCGTACGCGCCGCCCTTGATGCCCTCGTAGTCGCCGAAGCCGACGGCGCGGAACTCGTAACCGCCGGAGTTCTTCGCAAGTTCCAGCCGGATGTAGTCGAACGAGGAGCAGGGGCCGGTGGTGAAGTTCCGCTCCAGGTCGGCCTCCTCGTCGACGCCGTTGTTCCACAACCGCCATGCGGTGATGACGCCGATGTCCTTTCCGAGCTTGACGTTGGCGTCGCCGGGGATCCAGAGGTCGAGCAGTTCGATGTAGGGCACCTCGACCAGAACCGAATTCACCGGGGCCTTGACGGAGTTCCTGACCGAGGCCAAGGCGTCGGCGGCTTCGCTGGCGAGCATGATGTAGCTGGCATCGTCGCGGTATTCCGGGAAGCCGAACACGAGGAACGGCTCCATTTCCAGATCGAGCAGGGAACCCATTGACCGCCTCCCGTCAGAGCTTGCTGTCCAGCTCGTCCAAAAGCGCCCGGATCCTGGCGGCGATGTCCTTGGCGGTGACGGCGACCTTGCGCCGGTTGACGACGACGGGCTGGGGCAAGATGCCGCCGCTCATGGCCAGGTACTCGTCGGGGTGGAGCTGGCGGATGGGCACGGGCAGCGGCTTGAAGCGGCTGATGGCCGCAGCAGCCGGGAACTCGTTGGCGATTCCGCGCGGCATGTTGACCCGGCCCGCGAGCCACTTGCTGATGGTCAGGGTGGTGATGACCGGGTTGCCGTTGGCATCGACCCTGTAAGCGCCGGTCCGGGGATCGTAGGCGACGACGGTGTAGGAGACCTCCTCGCCGTCGTCCTCTGTCAGGTTGGCGTAGGCCGGGTCGAGCCAATACTTGGCGCGGAAGTTCGGATCCGGCGGCGGCGGGTCGGAGCGGAACAGCTCGCGGTAGTCGTCCCAAGTCTGCATGACCGGGAACAGGTAGATTGACTGGATCGGCTCCTGCGCGGAGGCGATGGGGACGTCCGGTTTCGGGTAGATGATCATGGGTGCTCCTTTCGCTTGATCAGACTCTTTGGACATATTGTCCGGCCCCTTGGCTGCACAATCAAGGGACTTAGCCGTTTTAGGCGCTAAAAAAGCGCCTGCAAGAGACAGTACGCTCTGAAAAATGCGCTTCCAGAGAGGGGTTTTGGAGGGGGGTTTTCCAGAGGCCGAAGCCCCCTCCGGCGGCAGGGGGGATGCGCCGGAGGGGGAGCCATGCGGGCCGAAGCCGGAGGAGTTAGTCTTCGCCCTTGTCCTCATCATGCCACAGCTTCAGACGCCGGAGGGAGTCCCGACCGAGGATGGCCTCCTCGGTTGCGGAGACCGCCGGGCCGAGGAAGAACAGACCGGCGATGGCGAGCGCCAGGTTGACCGGCTCCGTCCGGATGGCGGCCCAGAGCAGGCCGATGCAGAGCAGCCAGAGCGCCAAGGGTTTAGCCAGCCGAAGAAGCAGTCTTTGCTTCCTCCTCTTCAGCATCGGCGTCGTCCTCGTCCTCGTCCTCGTCCTCGTCGTCGAACTCCTCGTCCTCGTCCTCGAACTCCTCGTCCTCGTCCTCGAACTCCTCGTCGTCGTCCCAGTCCTCGTCGTCCTCGTCGAAGAATCCGGGCGCGAGGTTCAGAGGCGGCTCGTCGACGGACTGGATTGCCTCGATGGCGTTGTCGAGCACGGTTCCGTCGGCTTGGCTGACGGTGGCGAACACGCCATTGCCGATGATCAGCCGCCGGATGGTTGTTCCCTGGGGCAGGGATTCGATGTTGCGCTCCAGGCTGGCGGCTTCTGCGGCTGCGGCGGTCAGATCGCCGATCTCGGCGACGACGCCCCGGCCTTCTTCGTTCCGGCCCATGGGGAGCAGGGCGCGGGACCAGCCCAGCGTGCGGCTGCAGTAGCCGAGCACGTCGACCAAGGGCATTGCGGCGCAGTCGATGATGGCCACCGGGTTGACGCCCTCGGCGGCGGGAAGGATCACTTTGACGGGGTTCATGGCCCCAGTATGCAGCGGACCGTGTGCAGGATCAACGGCGGCGGCTTTAGAACGTTCGAAGCGGCTGTCCGCTACCCTACCCCTGCCCCGGCCTCTCCGGCGCGTTCTGGGGCATTTCTGCCGCAGCAACGGGCATTCTGCAGCCGGTGCCGGATGCAGGGTGCCGGACGCCAAGTATCGGCTTCCGGATCCCGGGTGCCGGATTCCAGGTGCAGGGTGCCGGATCCCGGAATGCCGGATTCCAGGTGCAGGGTGCCGGATACCGGGTACCGGCTTCCGGATGCCGAGTGCCGAGTGCCGGATCCCGGGTGCCGGACGCCAGGTTGCTACTTCCACAGCCGGAGCCAGAGGCCCCATGCCTGCCGGGTCAGCCAGCGCAGGGCGTCGATGAAGTCCGGATGCGGCGGCTTGGGGTTGTCCATGGGCGTGGTGGCGATGTTGGCGTGTTCTGGATCGCGGACGGCATCGGCATTGGCACTGCCATCGGCGATTGCCTGCTCATGCCCGCTTGAGGAGGACCGCTGCGGTTCCTGCGATGGCGAGGAGGACGAAGATTCCTGCTGCGCCGCCGAGGGCTGCGAGCTGGGCACCGGAGCTGGCGGCTTCTTCTCCGATGCCGAGGTCGAGAGGGGATGGCTGGTCCGGGTTCGGGGCGTCGCTCGCCTTGCGCCCGGCGTACTGGAAGTAGCTGCCGGGGTCGAGGTAGTCGGCGAGCCTGCCGTCGCGCGGGATGCCGGTGCGGGAGCTGACGAAGGCGACGTAGCTTTCCGTCGGGTTTTCCTCCGGCGGCGCGTAGACGTAGATCATCTCCTCCAGGGTCATGCCCCGGTTGGCGTAGGCGCGGAGCTGGCGCAGCAGGCCGTCGTAGGACTCCTCGTAGGTGGGCCATCCGGCCCACAGGCGGCCACCGATGTTGACCGGCACAGCGCCGCGCTGGGACGCCCAGGTCAGATGGCCGACGTTCCACAGCCCGTGCCGGGCGACCATGCGCATGTTGACGCTGCGCGGGTCGAATGCGCCCTCCTGCTGGATGATGGCGTCGGCGAGTTCCTTGTAGGTCGCCATGATGAACCTCCTTTCATCTGCAGCCGGTCACTGGTCTCCGCGTGCCGGGTCCCAGGTGCCAGGTGCCAGGTTCCGGTCGCCGCGTGCCGGGCCGCGCCAATGCCAATGCTCAATCTCCAATACCCAATAACAATACGCGCGCGCGCGTAATAAGCGGTGGTATTTTTATAATATCATTTCGTCCTAGAACGACCCTGAATGTGACATTAAAACCAGCACAAGTAGAGACAAGAGATATTATTCTCCTTCGGAGAATATATATCTCTTGTCTCTCCTTGTGCTGCCGATGTTACATAATTTATGTCAACTTTTTCCCGCATCGGAACCCTGCTTCTGCTTTCCGAGCACCGATGGCAGGAACGCGTTCACGACCGCCGCAGCACCGGCCAGAGCGGAAATCTGCTCCGGCGTCAGGATGCCCTGCAGCACTTCCGGTTGCGACAGCGCCGCAGTGCCCGCTCCGATGCCCAGGATCTGCAGGATCTTGGCCACGATTTTCAGGATCTTCTTCAGCTTCTCCATGGTTGGCCTCCCTTACTCTTTGCCCCAGCGCTTGTCGATCCGGTCGCGCTGGTACCGCTGCTCTTCGCGCAGATCTTCAAGCAAAGCTAGAATCTTTGCTTGTACCTCGCGGATAATAAGCACTTCTTTCTGCAGGTTGTCGTTCTGGATCTTCAGCCGGTCCACATCCGCCGACAGCACCTTGAGCGCGACGCCGAACGTAATCAGCGCTGCGATGACCTGCACGATGGCCATCAGTCCGATGCGGAACTTTACGGAGGGTCCGTCGTTGCCGTTGATTCTCACTTCCATGTCTTTTTCTTTCACCGTCTTGGGTCTCCTCCGTTGAAGCTTCACTAAAGGTTTTCACCACCGCACTCCTGCTCCTTTTCCGACCTCCGGCTCGTACAGCCACCCCTGCAGCCCGCCGATGATCCTGCTGCTACCTGTTTGGATGTTGCCGCTGTCGTTCTTGACGAACACGATCAACCGCACCGTTTGCCTGGATCGCAACGGCAGCATGCCGGTAATGGTCAGCGGATCGGTCGGCGTGCCCATCTGGAACCTTACCTGTCCGTAGCCGTCCGGGTACTGATCGCCAATCCGGATCCGCCATTCGATGTCCGAACTGCCCTCGACGTAGCCGGTGCCCGTGTAGGCCCACCAGAAACCGCTCAGCCAGCCGTAGTAGCCCTCCGGCACCTCGAACTCGCACACTGTCACGTCTCCATTGGCCGGTGCGGGCGTCACAATCGATCCCTGCCGCATCCACGGCCTCCGCTGGCGTCCGAATTCCAGCCAGCGGAAGCCGTTGCTGACCCTGCCCATCGAACCCAAGCCGCGGATGCCGGCGGACGGCTGCCCTTCCACCGCCGCCCGGGCGTAGTCCTCCCAGATCCGCTGCAGCGCCAGCAGCCGGTCGTCGACTGCCGATTTCTCCGGCTTGTATTTGAGCACCTTGCCGCCGCCGGACGGGTAGAAGTAGAAAACCGGCGGTGGCGGCGGCGGCGTCAGAAGCACCATGGGCGCGGGCACGCTGGATTCGTCTATCGGCCCCATGCCGTAGATCATCCAGCTGTAGACAAACAGCAGGATCTCCGCGTTGGCTTGGGTAACCCGCGCGTTGGAATTGGACTGCGTGCTCAGGATCTCCGCGCTGGCCTGCGTCACCCGCGCGTTGGCCGCGCCTCCGGTGGACAGGATCTCCGCATTCGCCTGGGTTACCCTGGCATTGGCCGCGCCGCCGGTGGACAGGATCTCGGCGTTGGCCTGCGTGACTCGGGCGGCCGGCGAGGACGATGTCCCCGCAATCTCCTTGTTCACCTGGCTGACGCGTGCAGCCATATCAGGTCACGATCCTGTAGCCGAACCTCAGATTCGCAATGTCGCCCGGATTCCACGCCTGCCCGGTGTCAGGATTGGTCTGCCACATGTGGCCCCGGTTGAAGTAGTTCGAGTTGATCTCGATGGCCGCTCCCTGGTGATTCGTCGTCCCGGGCCGGATGATCGGGGCAAGCTCCCGGACTCCGGCGTCGTCCTTCCGCGCCCGGAAATTGACCTTGACCGCCGGGATCACTCCGGTAAGCGTCGGCGGATTGCAGACAAACACGTCCGTTGCGCCAACCGTGTTCGAAGAGTTGTAGCTGGTGTCACCGTCCGGCGGGATCTCGTTCACGTTGGACCAGTTCGTTCCGGCGTTGGGAGTGAACTGCACGTTGAAGTTGGATGTGGGAACCACCGCGCCGAAGATCCGGCACTCGGGCAGCGGCGGATCGGATGCAAGCCCGGTGGCGATCACCAAGTTGTCGCAGTAGAACTCGGATATCGCGACTCCGGTGCGGATCACCGGGCGATGCACCTGGTTGGCGGCTCCGTTCTGGGTGTTTCCGGTGAAGGTGAGCACGGTCGCGTTGTTAAGCTTGACCTCCACCACCCCGTTGGTCTGGCTGCAGACGTGCTTCACGCTGACCCAGGTCCATGTGTTCTGGGGAATCCCGTCGGATGTGGTTGCAAGCAAGGTGGAGCCACGGTACAAGCGCAGGACGTGCTTCAGCAGCACGTTGTCCCAGATCCGCCGCAGCTCGATCTGCACGACGTTGTTCTGCGCATCCACGAACTGGATGAAGTTAAGTTCCGCAGTGCCCGGGGTGTTGATCCGGAAATGGAAACCCAAGAAGAAGACCGTGTACGGAGCGCCGGGAACGACCTTCCTCAAAATTACTTCTTCGGAATCGTTGAACCTCAAGGATCTCCCGTAGTTGAACGGTGCGGCTGTGTTGGTGAACTGCGATGTGGAGCTGATCTCTGCCCCCGCAGTGTACTTTTGGTTGGCATCGCCGATCTCGTCGAACCCGTCTATCCACAGAAATGTGTATGCCATTTACACCCTCCTGTATCCGAATCCTGCATTGATCGCCTCGGCAGGCGTCCACGGCAGACTGGTCGCCGGGTTGTTCTGCCATATGTGGCCGTAGCTGAAGTAGCTCGTCGTCGGCGACTTTGACGCGCCGTAGTAATCCGTCCCAGCCACCCGCACCACGTTCTGGATCTGGTCGCCTGCATCCGCATACGCGCGGGCGTTGACGCGCACCGCCAGAACCGTGTCGCCCACCGACGCTGGCGCTGCGTGCGAGAACGCATCCCTGTTGCCGGAAGTTGCCGTGCTGTTGTAAGTGCTGTCGTTCGGCGGGATGCTGTTCACGGTTTGCCAGTTCTGCCCCGAACTCGGCGTCCACTGCACGGCGACGTTGGCGTTCGGCATCAGAGCGCCGTAAACCCGGGCCACCGGCAGCAGCGGATCCGTCACGAGTCCCGTGGCGATGATCCAGTTGTCCACGTTGACCCGCTCGTTGTTGGCCGTCATGTTCAGCCGGAACCTGTCCACCCGGGTGTTGGCCGTGTTCTGCGTGTTGCCGGTGAACGTGCCCTTGTCGACGCCGTTCACTGCAAGGGTCACGCTTCCGGCGGCCGGGTTGACAAGGCACCGCAGGCTGACGTGCTGCCAGACGCCGTGCTGCAGAACGCCAGTCCAGGTGTAGAGCAGAGTCGTTCCACGATACAGCTGCAGGTCGTAGCCCAAGGTCGTCGGATTCAGCGCGGTTCTCAGGTAGCATTGCGCGGCTCCGGCTGCCTGGTCCCAGAACTCGAACTGCAGCTGCGTGACGTCGTAGCTGTTATACAAGATCAGATCGAACGCGGAGAACAGCACGGTGAACGGAGCTCCGGGAAGCGTCGGCGCGACCCAGCCGTTCTGCACCCGCAGCGATCTGCCGTAACCATAGGCTGCGTTCGGCCCGGAGGACCAGCTGGCCGAACGCTCCGATGCGGAGTACTTCTGATCCGTGCTCGCGATCTCGTCGAAGCCGTCGATCCACAGGATGCTGATTGGCATCGCGTCCTCACAACCGGAAAATGAACGTCGGCGGCCACTGCACCACGATGAAGTTCTGCCCGTCCGGCGTCACCGGCAAGCCTGGCGCGGTGTCGTACCACACCAGCAGCTCGCTGGTGGCCGGGTTGCCCGTGTCGCGCCAGATGACCATTCCGTCCGCAGCCGGGCTTGCAGGCACGACGCCGAAGTTGACGTCGTCGGCCTTGAAAACGCCGCCGGTGAAGGTTTTGCCCGTGAGCGCAGGCCCTTCGAAGATGATTGCCGCAGCCGGGATGACCGAGTAGAACTGGTCGGTCTGCAGGTTCGGCGTGTAGCCCCCGGCGGTCCGGATCAGGCTCACCCGGACGGTGTGCCCGATGATGTTCGGGAAGCTGTACGCCTCGCACGCTTTCCGGTACAATCCATTCGCCATCCCTCATACCTCAGGCCGTTGGGTAGTACCACCCGAAGCAGCCGCAGATGATGCGGCCTCCGCTCAGGCTGCTCCCGGCAGCGTGGTTGACCACGTAGCTGACCGCGTCGCTGTCCCTCAGCCGGATGCCGCTGCGGTAGATCTGGTAGGGCGACTGGAGGCTGCCCAGCTGGGTGATCATGTTGCCCATGTCTTCGGCCCAGCGGTCGCCGATGCGGATGCGCCACTTCAGATCGCCGCTGCCGTCGATGAACCCGTTGCCGGTGTACTGCTGCACCAGCGAGCTGATGACGCCGTCGTAGCCCTGCGGAACGACGAACTGCAGCACGGCGACGTCCAGGCCGTTGTTCGGAGGAAGCGGGATCGAGTTGAACTTCTGGAACGGAACCGCGTTCGGCGGCATGATCAGCCACGGCGGTTGATCTTCGCGGTAGCGGCTGGATCCGAACAGCCGCCCGCTCTTCCAGCGGGGCGTTTCCAACGTCAGCGTCCACAGCGTGCGGTCCGCGTCGTTGGCCCTCGGCACGTATCTCCCTTGCAGCATCGGATCACGCCTCCACCAGCTCGTACGGCTCCGCAGTGAACAGGATCAGGTTCCACTTGCGGGCCAGGTCCGTCAGATTGCAGACGTCGATGTCCAGATCGCCCGGATCGATGACGACCTTCGGCTCGCTCAGAAGGAAGAACTGCAGCCTGGATTCGTCGCCGAACCAGCACTGGTTGCACAGCGGCTGCGTCCGGCTGTGCTCGCTGAAGAGCTGCGCACCGCTGTAGGTCTCCGTGATCTGCACGCTCAGCACGGCCTTGTCCATCGACAGCTCCGGCTGATCCAGAATATTGAGCACGGTCAGCTGCAGCCCGTACAGCCAGCTGCCCGGCTTCAGATGCACCTGGTACTGGTAGCTGCCGTAGGCCGGGATCGTCTGGTTGTTCTCCGGCACGAGCACCCAGTACGGGCGGTAGGTCCTGGCCTGCCGCAGCAGCTCCAGCTGCGCAACGGCCATCGGCTCGTACCGACCCGGAAGCTCGATCATTCCCGGGTGCAGGGTGAATCCGTCCGCAATCGCGCTCAGCATACGGCCTCCGGAAACCTGGTCTTCAGCATCCGATCCTCCTTGCTCCGATCAGCGTAATCGGCACAACCGCAGGCAGCGTGTCCGCGTCCGTGTACCGGCTCATCCAGTCCAGCCGCAGGATGCCGTTGGCCGGGAAGAAGAGCGGCGAGGACGGGAAGCACGCCCATGGCCGGTGCGGACGCCATGCAAGGAACGACGACGGCACGAAATCGCTGGCCAGCTGGCGCGTGCCGCTCGAGTCGTAGGGCATCAGCAGCAGCTTGTTGGCGAGCAGGTCCGGCTCGCCCGCCAAAGCGAACCAGTCGTAGCCGTAGTTGTCCACCTCGACCCGGAACTGCCTTGGCGCTTCCTCCTGCGTGAAACCGGGCGCGACGTGGCTGTAGATGTTCACGGTCAGATCGTTGCGGATCTGGTAGGGGAAGTGGCGGAACGCCGCGGCGGACTTCTGCTGATCGAGCATCGACCGCGCACGCTCGCCGGTGAACCGTTTCACGCCGTAGAAGCACAAGCGGCTGTAGTAGGCCTTCTGCGACCCGGTGTAGTTGTGCGCCGCCCGCTGCACGTTCGCCAGGTTGAACCGGATCTGCCCTGCGGGCGGATAGACGATCTCCGGCTGCACGAGCAGCGGCTGGTTGCCCGGGTGGATGAAGCCGCGCGGCGTCACAGGACGGCCCGCGCCGTCGTAGAAGTACAGCCCGCCGGAGCATGCCAGGTGGATTCCGAACACCGCACGCAGGCGGAACTCGGCGTCGCGGTCGACCGCGAGCGACAAACCGTCGTAGCTCTGCCCGTCGGCCAGCGGCGAGGCGTCGTAGACGTAGAAGAACGGCAGGTCGAAGTAGTCTTCCATCGCCGCCCTCCTATCTCAGCGCTTGCGCCCGCATCACTCCGTGCAGCAGGAACACCACCGTGTTGGCTGCGTTCGTCAGGTTGAGGATGTTCAGGCTGATCTTGGACGACTTCGGGAAAACCACCTCGGGGAAGATCACGAACGGCACCGGGCTGTTGTTCGCCCCGAGGAAGGCGTAGTGGTTGATCAGCGTGTTCGACAGCGCGTAGCCGTTGGCGTCGGTGAACTGCACGCTGAACGCGCCGGTGAACGACGCCACGCTGACCGCGCGCAGGATGAAATCTCCCTCGTCGCTGAACTCGCTCGCCCGGTCGCGGATGAACTCGCTCGGGTTCAGGTCCACCTGGATCCGGTGGAAGCGCGGAATGTCGATGTAGGCCTTGTCCTCGGCCTGGCCGAGGCCCCGGATGGCCGGTGGAGCGTAAGGGTTGTAGCGCATGGTGTCCTCTCCTCAAGTTTGCAGCAGGGAGGGGGCTTTGGGAAGCCCCCTCCCAGAGCCAACGCCGGGCGTTACTGCACGCCGCGAGCGTAGAAGCCGTCCAGCAGAACCACGATGGACAGACCCGTGCCACCGTTGGCAGAAGCGGTCAGGGTGACCGGGCCGCCGACCAGCTGCGCCCAGAACGTCATCTGGTTCTCGATGACGATGGGCAGCGCGAGCTTGTGCATGCCCTCGCGGTCCGGCAAGCCGTTGGTCCAAGCCGTGATGGTCGCGTTCGTGGCCGTGGTCGCCGCCACGCCGTTGACACCGGCTCCGGCGGCGTAGTACCACAGCGGACCCAGGTTGTACGACTTCTGCCCGAGGTAGAACTCGAGCGCGAAGTTGTCGAGCACCGAGATGAGGTCCGCCAGCAGCACGTTGGGCCGCCAGTAGACGCGGATGCCGAACACGCTGAAGGCCTCCGGCGCGGGCAGACGCCGCGACTGGGTCATGTTGGTCTTGGCCTTGTTCTTGCCCGAGCTGGGGCCGACGTTGGTGAACCACTGCGCGTTCAACTCGTTGACGGTGTCGCCCGCGTTCCAGGAGACGGTGTCGTACAGCGGAGTGTGCTGCACGTCCATCCGGTTCTCAACGTAGACCTGAGACTGGAACGCGTCGAGGATGATCTGCTCATTCGCCATTTGCTTCTGTCTCCTTCACCCGGCTGTGCCGGGATTTCTGTTCTCTCTTTCGGGGGTTGACACCGGGGGCGGCGGACACGCACCGCCCCCTTGACAAACTAGAACGCGGTGCCGAAAGCGCGGCTCAGGCCGCTGGTGTTGACCCGCGTCTTGGCGTCGGCGGGAGCCGGAAGGGCGATGGGCCGGATCGGGTTCTGCGGGATCGGGAACTGGGCCGGCACCAGAGCGCCGATGCCGAAGCCGTACTGCCGCAGCCCGGGCACGAAGGTGCTGATCGCCGTGGAGCCGACCAGCATCAACGCGCCGAAGGGAACTCCGGCCTTGAATTCCCGAGCGGTTTCGCTGGTCCCGCCCATCTTGTCCGCAGCCCAGCTGACCAGCATGGCGCTGATACCGTCGCTCAGCAGCGGAGCGAACTGCCCGGCGAAGCTGAGCAGCCCGGGCGGGATGATCTTCGAAACCAGCCGCGTGGCGGCCACGCCGGTCAGGCCGCCCAGCACCGCCGTGCCCTTCACCCCGCCGAACATCGGATTGCGGCGGCGGCGGCTGTAACGGCGGCGGTAGACGGCCAGGGCCGGATTCCGGCGGTACCGGCGGCGGTTGCGCCGACGGCGCACCGGTGGAGCGATCAGGGAAACGAGCCTGCGCCGGGGATTCCGGCGGCGACGGGAACGAGCCATGGGATTCTTTCTCCTTCTCTTTCTGGGATTGACTGCGCCGAGCGTGAGCACGAGCGCAGGGTTGCGGCGCAGGGTTCTCCTGCGCCTGGTCGGATTCAGCCTGCGGCGAGCCTTCCTGCGCGGATTCGCCACTCGCCGCACTATTTTCACCACAGCCATTCGGGTTCTCCTTTCTGTGGTCTCCGCGCGATGGCGGATTTCAAGCAGCCGGGGAGCATCATCAGTTGACGATCCCCTCCCGCTTGATCTTGTACGAACCGCCGACCAGCTCGAGCTGGCTGTTGATCCGGTCGTAGACGACGGCGGGCTGGAATCCGCCATCCTCGCCCAGCTCGTGCTCGTAGTCGATGGTTTCGAAATTGTCGAAATCCTTCTCGGTGCGGTACACCAGCGTGTTCAGCACGCCGAGCAGCACCTTGTCCTTCTGCACCGCTTCCGTGTCGCCGTCGAGGATCTGCGCCAGCGTCTCGTCATCGATCGCCTGGTCGCCGCCGATGATGTACAGCTGGTTGCAATCCGTGCTGGCGCACAGCAGCGGCTGGTCGTCCTCGAAAGCTATCTTGAACTTGACCTTCGCGGGCGAGGTCAGCGTCAGCTCCTCCAGAGCGCCGATGGCCGCAAGGTTTTCCCTCATGGCGACGGCCTCCTCGACGACGACCTCCTCCTCGCTCTCCTTGCCGTGGAAAGTCTCGTAAACCTTCTCGGCGTCCTCGTAGGCATCCTTCAGCTCGGGCACATCCGCAGGCAGCTCCGACCAGGATTCCTCCACCGGCTCCTCGCCTTCGGGGTTCCGCTCCAGCCGGATCGAAGGATTCTGCTGCACCTGCACGGCATCAGGCGCGCTGTAGCCCCTCAGCGTGCCGTTATGCAGCGCGTAATGCAGCGCATTGGCCAGAGGGTCCAGATCGACGGAGTCGATGTAGCGGCTGTGGAAGCCCTCTATCGGAGCGCCTCTGTGCAGCCGGTAAACCGGGCTGTCGGGAACGCCGTCCGCCGTCTCGGTCCAGACCGACAGCGCCAAGCCCAGCGCCTCATCGTACTTGTCCGCCCGGACGGCGAAGAAGCCCCCCTTGCGGATCGGCACGCGGTGCTCCGGCTCCACTGCGGGCGTCCCTTCCCAGGCGTCCTGCAGCTTCCGGAAGATGGTTTCCGCCAGGTAGCGGGACAACACGTCTTCGGTGTCGCCTTCCGGGTTCCTCCGCCTGCCCTGCAGGCCTCGCTTCCGCAGCGATTCGCGGGTCGGGTAGGCGACCAGCTCGTAGCGCCCGCTGGGCATGCGGTAGACCGAGACGTGGACGAAGATGTTCGGATCCGACGTCGCCAGCAGCAGGCTCACCGTGCGGTCGTAGGGCACGGCGGTGTTGATGTAATCGATCATGCTCAAACCGGCCTGCGCCGCCGCGCGGTCCAGCAGGGAGTTGATCTCGGACAGCGTCTCGAAGTAGCCCTTGCCGTGCCGGTCGAGATAGTCCATGATCTTGCGCACCTTGCGATCCAGCTCGCGGCCTTCGCTGCTTGCCGGGTTCTTCGCCGCAGGAACGCCGAGCCGACGGTAGAAGTCCTCCATCTTGCCCATCAGTCTGCTGCTCCTTTCAGATCCTCGATGTTGATCAGTTGGGAAACGGTCCGCTTCGCCTTGGGGTTGTTGCCCTGCCCGTGCGCGGCGAACGCAATTGCGCTCCGGGTCCGGTGCAGGAATTCATCCCGCAGGCAGAGCTTGCACTCGAGGCACCAGACGCGCTCCAGCTTGTTGTTCTTCGCGGCGACCTCGTGCGGGCAGGGGATGAGGCGGAAACCGTTCTCCGTCATCATCGCCTTGCCCAGTGTGACGACCTGCTCGCCCATCTTCTTCTGCAGGTAGTCCGGCACGACGACGCACGTTCCGTAACCGCGCCGGTGCGCTTCCTCCAGGTCGTCCACGGTGTCGCAACTGGCCAGCACGCTGATCTCCCGGGGCCACGCCGAGCGCGGCACGTCGCGCCAGCCGTGCGTGTAGTTCCACACGTTCTTTGCGTCCGGCGCTCCGCCCTCGCGCACGCCAGCGCCGGAGAGCCTGCCCTCGGCGAACAGCCTGGCCGCAGCGCCGACGGTTCTGGCCGCAGCCGGAGTCACGCAGTCGCCGACGACGTGCAGCCGGACGCCGTTGTTCAACCGCAGCAACTGCCAGAACGGATGCGCCAGCCGGAGCACGGCGGCCTCGTCCTCGGCCACGTCCTCCGGCGTGTAGCGGTTCTTCGACGGATCCTTGCCCGTGGCCAGCCTGCTGATGCCCGCCGCTACGTTCAGATGCTTGGTGTGCGCGACCGCCTGCGTGCCTTCCTCGGCGTAGCAGCCCGAGTCGTACAGCGGGCAGCGGAAGCCGCTCGCGTTGTTCCTGCCGTCCGGACAGCTCGCCTGGGAGGCGTTGGTGCACATCGTCGGCCCGGTTTTCGAATTGCCGCTGTTGATGCTCGCGTTGGCCAGCCGCCGGGGCGACCACAGCACGATGGAGGCGATATCCCTCTTCGACTTCGACATGCCCGCATCAAGCAGCGCCTGTTTCAGCCCGTTGAAGCGGTCCTGCAGGTTGGAGGACTTCATGAGGGCCTCCACCTTGGCCTTGGAGATGTTGTCCCACTTGGGGCCTTTGCTCTTCTCCTTGGGGTTGCGCACGCGGAAGCCCAGCGCACGCAGCAGCTCGGCCGCCGCTTCGAAATCCAGGTGCGCGACTTCCTGGCTGTCCAGAGGGCGGCTGCCTCCGCGAGGCGTCCAGATCGCGGTGTCGCCGCCAGCCGTCTTCAGGTTGATCGCCATCGCCTATGCTGCTCCTTTCCGGGGCTTCCACTTGACGCCGCCGCGAGTGAATTGCTCCGCCCAGTAGTCTTCGCCCATGCCGGACCGGAACTTGCCGCCAGCGATCTGCCTTCCGCTGCGCCACAGCGCGAAATGGCCGGTGGAAACCGCATCGGCGCGGGAGGCGTAGCGGGCCGCATCGGCGAGGGAGGCGGCGTGCGCGGACTCGACGAGCTTCCCCCTGCCGTCGTGCAGGGTGATCATGTACGGCAGCCCTTGAGCCGGGTTGCGAGCCATCTGCTGGAAGCGCTTCTTGCCGTACTTGCGGCGTCCGATCCATGCAGCCAGGGCTTTCGGATCGTCCACTCCCTTGCGCTTGAGCGCCGCGACCAGCTTTTTGAAGCCCATGTACGGGTTCTTCAACCGGTAGCCCGCCTTCAGGTAGCGCTGGATCTCGCTGCTGTAGGCGGGCACGATGCGCCGGGTCGAACTCTCGATCCGGCGGCGCTCTTCGTACACCTCCTGGCTCACCGGAGTGATCGTCTTCTGTCTTTCGTCGATCAGGTAGTACCCCGGCATGGTGAATTCCTTTACGCTGCTGGAGCCGCCGGAGCGGGAGCCGGAGCCGGAGCGGGAGCCGCCGCCCGACGCCTGGACCGCACCAGCTCCACCGCACGCTGGCCGAACGTCGAATGCTTCAGCCGCGCTTCCTGCAGGGCGCGGTAGTAGTCCGCCTTGGCCTGCAGCTTGGCCGCCTTGTAACCGGCGCGGTCTTTGCGCATGGTGAACAGGAACAGCAATCCGACGCCGATGACCAGCGCCCACTGCCCCAGCGTCCACCGCCCCGGGTTGGCCCATGCGCCCAATTCCGCTCCCAGGTCGATTGCGCCGAGGCCCTGGATCACCGCTTTGTCCGACCGCTGGCCCGGCGGCAGCCCGATGGTCGCCAACGCGTTGGCCAGAGGGTTCTGCGGCAGCGTCCAGTGCGCGGCGACCAGCTCGCCGACGCCGACCGTCCGCGCCACCGGCTGGCGCGGCTGGAACGGATTGTTCGGAACGACAAACCAGCCCGGGATCAGCTCCCCAAGGCCGGGCGCTGGATGAATGTTCAGATGAGCCATAGCTTCATACCCTCTTCGCCAGAATGATGACTGCCATCGTTGCGGCAACACCCACGAAAAACCACAGCGCCGGACTGGATACGGCGTCCGCGACGGCCTCTCCGGCCTGGTAAGCGCCGGATTGGAACTGGGCTATGCCGCTGGTCGCCTCCAGCCATGAGTCGGTTACCTGCTGCTGCTTCTCCCGTGTGGCATGCGCCGAATCCTCCGGGGTCCACGACAGCGGATCCCGCATCTGCTGCTCGGTCTGCGGCGCGGCGGGAGCCACGGCGGGAACGCCCTTGCAACCGATGCCGAACCACTCGCAGTACCAAGGCTCGCCCATGTTGCATGCATAGACCGGACGCGCTCCGACCGGCGTGGCGATGACCGATGTCCAAGTACCCTCCGGGCACTTGTTCGGGTTGTCGACCACGCTCACCGTTACGGCTCCCAGTCCGATCATCATTGGATCCACTCCGCTTCCACTACCTGGGCCTTGCCATCGGCTGCGGTCACCGTCACTGCGGACCGGACGCGGCGAGCGCCTTTGCTCTTGGCCACCTGCCGTTGCCCGGACGCCGTCTGCTGCATTCCCTTTGCCGTCTGCTGCTGGCCGTCCGCCAGCGCCTTCACCGCGCGGCGCAGCCGGGGCGAGTCCAGCGGTTTCAGCATCTCGCGCAGATCCGGCTCGAACATCTGGTACACCGCCAGGCAGACAGGATCCCGGCTCGCGATCCGCTCGACGATGCCGAGCAGCAGAAGATCCAGGCGTCCTGTCCGGTCGGCCATTGCGTTCACCTGTTGGCCAGAATCACTCCCAACACTGCCGCGCCGCCGATGACCACCCAGTTCGGCACGCCCTTGATGATGGTTTGCCCGGCCAGCGGGCTTTGCGGCGGGCTGGCCGTCCGCCGGATCCCGGCGGTCTCGATAGCCGGGCAGGTGACCTCGAACATCTGGGTCGGATCGGCCATGCACACGTTGAAGCACTTGCCGTTCTCGGTGCTCTTCATGACCACCCACTGGCTGGTGTCCGTGGCGCACAGATCCCCGGTTTCGGCGTCCCCAAGGCTAATCGGAATCATCATCTTCGCTTCCTCCCGAAAGCAGGATCAGCAGCAGAACAGCGGCAGCCAGCAGCAGCAGCGGGTTGACCGAGTCCTGCTGCGGCTGCTGCTGCAGCATGTGCGGATTCCATCCTTCCGCTCCCGGCATGTTCGTCTGCGGCTGGCAAATCATCATCGCGGCAAAACCTCTAATCCGACGTGAGAAACAGCGCCAATCCGACCGCGCCCGCAAGCAGCAGCATTCTGCCCGGGGAAGACTGCTGCTGCACCGGCGGCTGCGCACCGGCTGTCGCCTGCGGTCCGGTTCTTGGCAGAGTGTATCTCGACAAATCCGAGTAGGCATAGGCCGCCGGCTGCCGGTGAAGCCGCCACCACTCGTAGCCGAAGTCGAAGTCCTGGTCGTAACCGGCGTTCTGAAGCGTGTAGCGGGATGTGTCTGAATACACGTAGCCCACCGGCTGCTGATGCAGTCTCCACCACTCGTAGCCGAAGTCGAAGTCCTCGTCGTACTCGGCGTCCTGGAGCGTGTAGCGGGACAGATCCGAGTAGACGTATTCGACTTGGCCCAGCGAGCCGGTGCGGATCATCATTGCCACGGCCTCCATCGCCATTGCCGGATGCCAATCGCCATTGCCGGATGCCAATCGCCATTGCTCATTGCCACGGCCTCCGGTAGGCCTTGACGTAGCGCCACGTCAACCCGCTCATTCCAAGCTGGGACAGGTAGCCGTGGTACTCGCTCGCCGTCAGGCCCTGGTTGTCGGTCAGCCCGAAGCGCTCGCCGAGCACCGGCGCGTACTCCGCGCACGGAGGCGAGCACAGGCCCGCTTCGATGGCCGCCTGCGCCCGGTAGTAGTTCCACGCGTGCCAGCTGAACCGCCACTCGCCCGCGAGCGACGCCTTCGACGGATCCAGCGCCGCTTGCTTGAGCACGTCATCCGGCGGCGGCGTGCCGACGCTTTCCGGCATCGCGCCAGCGGCGTTGGCCGCCGGGTTGCCGGTCGGCTGATTGCCGCTCCCGGTCGCAGGAGTTCCGCCGCCGGTCGCAGGAGTTCCGCCGCCTGCCGCCGGTGTCCGCTGCTGGACCGCCGGTGTCCGCCGGTTCAGCAGGAGCAGCAGCACCGCCCCGCCTATCAGGATCCAGCCCGCGTTGTTCATCGGTACAGCCTCCGCAAATCCGAGTCGCTCTTCTCATCGTCGCCCCGCAGCAGGAAAAACCACACGGCGAGCGCGGCCAGCGCGATGAGCAGCAGCTTGTTCCAGTCGATGGACGACGTGGCCGTCTGCACCGTCTGCGCGGCCTGGGCGAAGATGCCGACGTCCTCGTGCCGGTAGACGTCTTCGGCCAGCACGCTGCCGCCGTAGAGCGCCTGCACCCGCACCTCGTCGCCCGTGGCCAGCTGCTGCGGGAACGGCAGCCGCATGCAGGTGGGCGTCGCCGGGCTGCCCGGACCCTCGTAAACCGCGCTGCCGCGAACGAACACCCGGAAGGTCACCTGCGACGGCTGCACGCCAACGGTCGGCATGTAGCACGTCGACAGGTAGCGCTCGGCTGTCGGCACGGTGGACAGCACGTTGTGCGCCGAGACGATGCTTCCGGGTGCCATAACCTACTTCTTGCCTCCGCTCATCAGCAGCAGCACTGCCGCGCCGCCGACCAGCAGCAGCATCGGAAAGCCGCCGCCGGATGGCATGACTCCCGGCGTCTGGCCGCCGGTGTCCGGAGCCTGTGCGCCGCTGCCGGGCTGCGGCGGCTGGTTCGCTGCGGGCAGCTCCGGCATCTGTGTGCTGCTGCCAGGTGTCACGGTCACGTTGCCCGGCGTCTGCGACGGGTTGGCCAGCTCGAAGTCCAGCCTGCCGACGATCTCTCCGCCGACGTAGATGTTCTCCTGCCAGCGGCCTGCGTGCTCCGGCTGCCAGGAGCCGGAGATCTCGTAGTAGCCCTGCGCGTTGGTCGCGCCGTAGGCGGTCCTGCCGTGGCTCTGGCCGTTCTGCCACGCCTCGATCTCCACGGTCTGGTTCGGCAGGCCCCAAATCTTCAGCGTGAACCTGCCGCCGGTGCGGTAGCCGTCCGGCGCGAGCAGCTGCACGTCGCGGCGGTAGGCAGCCGTCGCAGCGGCAGCGCTGGCCGTCTGATTCGATGATGGGTAGTAGCTGGTGATGCACTTGCTCTGCGGCACGCTGAGGTAATAGGTGCCTTTGAGCTGTCCGGCGACATGCGGCGGATGACCGGCGTAGATCTCAACCTTGTAGTTTCCCGGATTTGTTAACGGCGTCAAGGTGAAAGACTCTGTGACAAAGGACGGGGGGTTGATGGAGCTTTGTCTGTCAGCGAGAGTTCCTCCCCAGAAGATCTCTCCGTTTGCCGGGTAGCTCGTTCCGCTCTCCAGATGCGTGAGGCGAAAACCGATTGCCGCGCCTCGCAGCCTGCCCCCGGCCACGCTGAGCGGCCCGGTGGCGGTGACGACCAGCGCCCCGCAACTCTGCGGAGATACCGGATCCCCCGCAACCACGCTTGTGACAGTCGTGTTGGCGATGAGCGATTCAATGTCCGCTTCAGGCACTGACATCGGCCCGCCAGCCCAGTAAGGGCTGCTGCTGCCGCCGCCGAATGCCGCGTCCAAGAAATCCGCCTCTTCCCTTGGACTGTTGAACCGGATCGGATTCCCGGCGCTCGCCTCCATGGATCGTCCGTTCTTGACCATCACGAACCCGTACATGGCCGGGAAGCAGTCCCGCGAACCGCAGGCCAAGGTCAGATTCCGCAGTTCGTAGCCTCTCGACTGGAGGTCGGCGATAACTGCGTCGGCGAAGTCTTTTGACTGCTGCCAGTATTGGTTGCTGTAGCGCGGAAAGAACACGTTGAAGTAGTATTCTGCATCCGCTGCAGCCCGCGCGTAATCCGGCTCCGACATCATGGAAGGAATCGCGCCGCCCAACCCGCGCAGGTAGCCGCGCACCTCGGGCATCCGCTGGCGGCCCCATTGCGGATTGCGGTTCTGCCTGGACCACGGGCTGCCGGGACGCAGCGCAGCCTCAGTCTGGCTTGGGCCATGTGCCGGACGCAGCGCCCAGCCCGGGGCTTCGTCGAACTTGCCTTGCACGGGCAGCTGCATCAGTCCTCCTTTCCCCCGCTGAACAACCACAGCGCGGCCAGCGCCAGGCCGCCGATGAGAAGCCATCGCGGCGTGATGCCGAATCCCGCCAGCGCGGGCGATGTCGGAACGCACCGGTATTGGACCACCGTAATGGATGCCGTGCCTGGCGCGGATCCCGGGCGGTAGATCTCCGCTTTCGTCCCCAGCGGGCACTCGCTTGGGTCGTAGACGAGCTTCATATCGCAGGTGCACGGCTGCGTGATGCATTGGCAATCGGCAGCGCCCAACCGCACCATCGGCATGGCTACTCGTCCTCCTTCCTCATGAGCAGAAAGATCCCCGCACCGGCCAGCAGCAGCGGCAGCAGCAGGCCGCTGTCGGCCAGCGGCACCAGAGCGCCGGTGACCGGATCGATGGTCGCGTTGACCGGATCCGGGCGCGGCGTGTCCCTGGCGATGGGATCGCGGTACAGGGTGAAGTAGTCGCAACCGGTTCCCGTGGGGCACCACGGAGCGCTGCCGCCGCGCTGGCGCTCCTCGATGCACCGGCGGCCCGGATCGCCGCCCACAGCCGAGCAGCCCCGGACGATGTAGTCCCACAGCGCATCGAAGTTGGCCAGCGCCTGCCGCTGGCTGGAGACCGTGCGCGGGCCGTTGAGGTAGCCCTCCAGGTTCTCCCTCATCTTCGCCTCGGCTTCGTTGACCACTTTCGTCGCCTGCTCCTTGCGGATGTTGGTGATCCGGTTCCGCATGAGCCAGAAAGTGACCCCGGCCACCGCCGCCCCGATGACCGGGATTGCAATTGCCGCGGCGCTGCCGAACATGGCCGGTGCAGCCGCAGTCGCCGCAGCGCCCGCTGCGTTGACTGCGGTCACCGAGGGCGGAGCGCCGCTTGCCACGCCGGAGGCAAAGACATTCGATGCGGCACCGGCTGCGCTCTGGTACGGGTTGTACCCGCCCCGGTAGTCGGGCATGACGACGTCCTCGACCGAGGGCGTGTAGCCGTCTCCGAGCGCCGCCAGTGCAGGATGGAGCGTTGCCATGAGCCGCCTCAGATCGCCAGTGCCATTGCCGCCCGCTTACCGCAGCGGGAGAATCACCTTGAGATCGCCGCTCCGGGTGCGCTTGATCTTGGCCGTGACGTAGCGGTTGATGGGAATCGGGTTCTTCTTCCGCTTGGTCGCTTCCTTCAGCGCCGATTCCGCCCGCGCCCTGGCCTTGGACGCGGTCTTCAGGGTCGCCCGGGCCTTGCGGCTGGCCTTGGCGATCTGCGCCGCCCGCTTGGCCTTCGACTTCGCGCCCCGCAGCCCGGCCTTGGTTTTGTACTGGGCCGATTCGCCGACCCGCTCCGGGTCGTAGTCAGCCGAGGCGCGGATCGGATGGAAGACTCCGTTGCCGTCGTAGTAACCGGCGGCGATGTTCTTCACTCGCAGTGGCATGGATCAGTCTCCTTCTCCTCGAAGCAAAAGGATCAGCACGACGCCGCCCAGCAGCAGGATCGACAGCCCGGAGACGCCGCTTCCGATGACGCGCTCCGGCGTGGTCGGCTGCGACGGCAACACCGCGCCCGGCGTGCCGGGGCCGGTCTGGTAAATCCGCGTTCCGCCAGCGCCTGTCTCCAGCACCAGCGGCTGGTTCTGGTTCAGCAGGATCTGCTGGCCGGTCTTGCTCCAGCCCTGGGTGATGGACTGGAACCAGTCGGTCCAGCTGCCCGACAGTCCGTTGCAGCATGGCTTGGCGGAGTACATCATGGCGGCTATCTCCTCGACATCAGGACGATGGCTCCGATCACGCCCAGCGCGATCAGGCTGGGGCGGATCTCCTCAATGTTCAGGTTGAGGACCACGGGCTTGCGGATCGGCCACTCCGTCCTGCGGTAGACGCCCTGCACCTCCCACCCGGCGTAGGGTCCGTGGCTGGCGTCGATGGGGAACCTCTTTCCGTCGCGGTAGCTGGCGACGTAAACATGGCTGAACTGGGCCGGGTCGCGCTCGTCGGCGGCCACGGTGACATAGCTTGCCTGGATGCCCTGGGCCAGCAGCATGGATGCGACGAGCATGGAGTAGTCGTCGCAGTCGCCCTGCGCCACCGGCACCGGCAGCGCGAGCAGATCGCGGGGCCGGATCAGGGTTTCGACGATGTAGTCCTTGTACCAGCGTTGGAACGGCTGGCTGAGGGCCTCGTCATTGATGAACCGGATCCTCGAGCGGACGAAGCGGTAGATCTGCTCTTCCGGCGTCAGCCCCGGATACATCCGCTGCGCCGCAGCGACGGCTTGCCGGACCTCTGCTGATTCGCTGTCCTCGACGGCGTACTTCGCCATCAGGCCGATGACGGCAGACGTCTGGCTGTCGCCGTAGTCGGGAACCGGCGACAGGTCGTATTTCACCTCGCCGAAGCCGGGCAGGTAGGCGATGCCGGGCATCTGCGGCGATTTTAGCCAAAAATGCGAAAAACCCGCGCTAGGTACTCTATACAGTTTACTGTATACTATGCTCGAAGCAGGGAATTCCTAATTCCTGTCAAGCCTAATTAGGCAAATTCCCTGCCGAGTGCCTACGCCGAGGTGTATGATGCCCGATGCGAAAAGAGCGCCAGAACCGGCCCCGCCGCCCGATCCGGCGGAGGCTATCCTGTTGGAACAACTGGAAAAGCAGCGCGAGCAAGAAGCCGAAATGATCACCAAAGAGCAGGAGCAGGAAGAGGAGCAGGCCAAGGAAGTTCCTCCTCCGGTTCCGACCAACAAAGAATTGCGGAGGAAGAAAGCCCGGCTCATGCGCGGCCTGGACGAGGAGCAGAAGCTCCGGCCTCCGCTGAAGCTGTTTCCGGCCCCCTTCACGATGAATTTCCATCCGGATCACAAGGATCCCCGGGGCCGCCCGCCAGCCTTCTGGGACTACTGGAAGCAGGTTTACGACGACCCGGCTCTGCGGGACCGCGTGGTCGTCTACATCTACCGCCTGTGGCCGGTCATGATCGACGGCAAGCGGCAGGTCACCAAGGCCTTTGCCCCGTTCCCCTACGAGGACCTGCTGAAGCTTTACGGTTGCGGCGACTACTTCCTGAAGCTGAACGACGCCGCAGCCAGCAAGAAGATGCGGCGCACCATCTGCAACTGCAAGGTGTCGATGGTCGGCAACTACAACCTGACGGAGTACCCGCCGTTGCTCGACATCGACGGGCTGGACGTCTCCAACCCGCACAACGAGCGGTACATCCTGTGGTGCGAGAGCCGTGGCATCAAGATCCCCGGCAAAGAGGAAGAGGCAAAAAAGCAGCAGCAGCAGAAAAAGAGCGAGGAGGACGAAGTGTCCGAAGTAACCAGGATCCTGCTGGATCAATACACGCAGCTCACCAACCGCATGATGCGGGACGACAACGGCAACAAGAAGGCGGCGGTCGACCCCACGATGGCCGCCGTCGCGCCCATGGTCGCCGTCATCAAGACGGCCACCGAAGGAGCCAACCAGATCATGCAGAAAGCCTACGAGCGGACTGCGCAGCTGCAGCAGCAGCAGCAGAATCCCACCAAGATGATCACGGAAACCGTCACCGCGCTCAAGGAGCTGCTGCCGCAGAACGACGCCAACGCCTCCAAGCTGGTGACCAGCTACTTGGAGGCGATGAAGGAGATGTCCAACGCCATCACCAAGGTGAACAGCGAGTACGTCGACCGCATGGTGCAGATGACCAACCAGCGCCTGCACAGCCACGAGGAGCAGATGAAGGCGCTGCTCGAGGCCATCGCCAAGCGGCAGGAAGCGGCTCCCGCCGCCGCACCGGCAGCCGGGCAGCCGCAGTCGCTCAAGGACATGCTGCGCGAGATGGCCGAGTTCAAAGACCAGCTGCGCGAGGTGCTGGGGGTCGATGACGACAAACCGGCAAAGAGCGGCGGCTGGGCCGAGTACCTTCCGGACATCCTGAAAGCCGTCACCGTGCTCGGAACCACCATCGCTGCAGCCATGCACAACTTCGCGGTCGCCAAGACCGGCCAAGGGCAGCCCGTGCCGGTGCAGCCGATGATGCCGTCGGCAGCTCCGCCACCGCCGCCTCCGCCGCCGGTGCAGGCGACTGCAGAACAGCCAACACAGGAGCAGCAGCCTGACATGATGGCCCAATACCACAACCTGTTGTCCATGCTCAGGCCCAGCCTGCTGAAATCGTTCATGGACGGCGAAAGCGGGGCCGACTACGCCGAGCGCCTCATCGAGCTGACCGATGCAGGCCTGTTCGGACCGGCCTACAGCGGACGCCAGATCTATGACGCGATTCTCGAGGCGGGCGAGCTGAGCGTGTCCACGGTGATCAAAACCTTCCCGCCGATCTGGGACGTGGTGAAGCAGACTCCGCAGAAGTGGGAGCGGTTCCTGCACGAGTTCTTCACTGCGGACGAGATCTGGGCGAAGGAGGACGCGGAAGCCGAGCAGCAGGCGGTGCCGCATCCGGCGCTGGATCGGAAAAAGAAAACCTGATGTATACTGGCCGCAGATGCTGGCGCGGGCGGCTGGCTTCGTCTACACCGTGCAGTACCGGTGCATCTACCGCGAGCACTGGTACGACGACAGCGACTACCCGTCGATAGAGGAAGCCGTCGCCCGGGCCTGGCAGCTTGCGGTTGAGGAAGGCCGGACGGCCCGAGTCGTGGACGCTTACGGGCGGGTCGTCTACGCCACGGCGATGCTATGAGCGACGAGGAGCTGATCGAGATCGGAGAAACGGCGGTTAGCGTCCTGGGCAAGGATGCGGCGGAAAAGCTGCCGGACATCGGGGATCTGTTGGACGAGTACGGCATCGGCGAGATCCGCGAGCGCATGCAGCGGCTGGAGCGGCTGGAGGAGCGGCTGGCCGACCTCGAGGAGTCGGTCGACTTCGACCGGCTCCGCGACATGCTGAAGCGGTTGAAGTCGGCTGCCGCTGCTGCAGACAAGCTCGAGAGCGCATTGTCAGACCTCGCCGACGACCTGCTCGAGTGGATGACCGACCTGCATGCGCGGTTGAGATGAAGCACGCAGGCTTGGCATTCCTGCTCGTTGTTCTGATAGAAATGGATCCATCATGATGAAGAAGTACTACATTCTGGATGACCTGACGCAATCGGTTCTTGAGGGTCCGTTT
>Ga0308390_1000539_pt1 | contig 26962 bp, 22 predicted proteins | sample Hotspr2Sample149_FD_202358 | JGI IMG/M metagenome (GOLD analysis project Ga0308390, IMG submission 202358) | Hot spring phototrophic mat microbial communities from Mushroom Spring, Yellowstone National Park, Wyoming, United States - 20040719_149 ...
CTTCTGGACGCCTACCGCCGGGCGTATGACGGCGAGCCTTTCGTTCGTCTGTACCCGCCGGGAGCGGCGCCGGACTTGCGTCCGGTGCAGCATACCAACCTCTGCCTGATCGGGTTCCGCCTGGATGCTGCCACGCGGCGCGCGGTCGTGGTAGTCTGCATTGACAACCTCGGCAAAGGAGCGGCCGGCCAGGCGGTGCAGAACATGAACCTGATGCTGGGCGTGGCCGAGGCGGAGGGATTGTCATGCGAGTTGTGATCAAGCTCGGCGGCACGCTGCTCGACCAGCCGAAGACGTTGAAGTCGCTGGCCGCGCAGATCGCCGCCCTCCCGTCGGGCACGGTGCCCGTGGTGGTCCATGGCGGCGGGCGCCAGATGACGCGCTTCCTGGAGGAGCGCGGGGTGGAGAGCCGCTTTGTGAACGGCCTGCGCGTGACCACGCCCGACGTTCTCGACGCGGTGCTGAAGATCTTCGCCGGCAGCGTGAACAAGCAGCTGGTCTCGGCGCTGGTGGCGGAGGGGGCGCCCGCCGTCGGGCTGAGCGGCATTGACGCGCGCCTGGCGGAGGCGAAGCAGCTCAACCCGGATCTGGGCGCGGTCGGCCGCATCACGCGCGTCAACGCGGAAATCCTCGAGGTCTTGTGCGAGGCGGGCTTCTTGCCGGTGGTCGCGTGCGTCGCCGGGGATTCGGACGGCAATGTGTACAACGTGAACGCCGACCAGATGGCCTCCGCGCTGGCCATTGCCTTTCAGGCCGACAGGCTGCTGTTCCTGACCGACGTGGACGGCGTCCGCGGCGCCGGCGGCGCGATCCTCGCCCATCTGACGCCGGACGACGCCAAGGGCCTGATCCGCTCGGGCATCGCCACCGGCGGCATGCAGGCCAAGCTGGAAGCGGCCTGCGAGGCTGTGGACCAGGGGGTACAGGAGGTGGTCATCGCGCCCGGCGCTGCGCCATCAGTGCTCGAACGGCTTTCGGTCGGCGAGCCCGCGGGCACGCTGCTGAGCTGGAACTGGGAGCCGGAGGAAGACGACGAGGAAGAGCCATGACCCTGCGCAAGGCCCGCATGAGCGACATCCCCGGCATCCTCCGCCTGATCAACGGCTACGCCGCCCAAGGACTCATGCTGCCGCGCAACGGGTTCGAACTGGCCGAAAACATCCGCGATTTCACGGTGGCCGTGTCGGCAGACGCGGTGCAGGGATGCGCCGCCCTGCACTTTTACGGCCCGGCGATGGCCGAGGTCCGCTCGCTGGCCGTGGATCCGTCCCTGAAAGGCGCCGGCATCGGAAAGAGGCTCATGGAGGCGGTGGAGGCGGAAGCCCGCGAGTTCGACCTGGAACTGCTGTTCGCTTTCACCTATGTTCCCGGCTTCTTTGCGCGGTCCGGTTACCGGCAGGTGGACCGCAGCGAGCTGCCGCTGAAAGCCTGGAAGGATTGCCTGCGGTGCCCGAAATTCCAGGCCTGCGACGAAATCGCCGTGCTCAAGTGGTTGAAGCCCGAGGCCGAACGGGCCTTGCGCGCTTCCGACCCGCTGGATGCGGCGCTGCCCCTGCCCGTGATTCGCGGCAACTGACCCCGGCCGGCGGCGGTACCACGAGTACCAAAAAATCCTGAGAAATTTCCGAGGCGGGCCGCACTTCTATTGCGGAACTTCCAGCTGCGCCGTTTGACGCGGCTGAGCGGAACGATCTGTCTGCGAGACAAGTGGAGGCCCGATGCGTGCCCAGACCATCGATGTTCGCCAGGCCCATGGCCGGGTCCTGTGTTGCACGATTTTCCGTCCCGGAGGCAGGAAGCTGCTGTCGAAGGGCCATGTGCTGAGCGAAGAGGACGTGCAACTGCTGGAAACCGAGGGGCTTCGCACGGTCTGGGTTACCGAGCTGGAAGAAGGCGAGGTGCCCGAAGACGAGGCCGCGCTGCGCGTGGGCGCCGCCTTGGGCTGCGGGTCGTTGGAGGTGCGGCTGGCGGCCGGCGGACGGGCGAATCTCCACGCCACCGAAGATTGCTGCGTGCTGGTGGACGATGACCTGCTGCGGCAGATCAACTGCACTTCTTCCGTCGTGATCGCCACCGCCGCCAATTTCAGCTATGCGCGGGCCGGCGACCGCATTGCCACGGTGAAGAGCGCTCCGTTCGCCGTGTCGCAACAGGAACTGGAGGTAACGCTGGACATTCTGGCCGAGCGCGGCCCGATTCTCCAGGCGCGTCCGGTGCGCAGCCCGGCGCTCGCCCTCCTTTACAGCGATCATTACGACGGAGAACGGGCGCGAATGCTGTTTGAGCCGGTGGTGCGGCAGCGCCTGGCGCGTTTTCAGGTGACGCCGCGATACACGCTCGCCAGCAAGGAAACCGAAAATGAGGTTCTCAAGGCGCTCGGGCACCTTCTGCGCATGGAACCGGCGGTGGTGCTGATAGCTTCCACCACGGCTCCGGCCGGTCCCGGGGACGTCATCGGGCGGGCCATGACGAAGCTCGGAGCCAGTCTTGAGCGCTTTCTGGCCCCTGTCGAACCCGGCAACCTGATGATACTCGGCTACAAGGATTCGATCCCGATTCTTTCGGCCCCAGGCTGTTTCCGCTCGGCCAAGCCCAATGTTGTCGATCTGGTTCTCCCGCCACTGCTGGCCCGGTACCGTGTGTCGGGCTGGGAAATCGCCAACCTGGGACACGGAGGACTCCTTTCCTGACAATGAATCCCGCACCTTCCGGCGAGGTTTGAGTTCAAATCCTCAGCAGACCCTGTCCTGGTTGGGCCGGATGCCTGGACCCGGCATCCGGCCCGTTTTTTCTTTGGCAAGATCGCCGGCGCGCGGCTTCACGCCGAGCGTTCCGTCCGTGCGGGCTGACGAGGGTTCGGCATCGCAAACGGGGCGCCGGAAACACACTGCTTCAGAGCCGCGAACGGGGCGCCGGAATTCGCCAGAATTCCGGCCAGAGTGAGCGGTCAACAGCAAGTGCCGGCGCGGCCTGCACGCCAATCGAAACTGCTGGCCCGCCGCGGGGCTTCGCCGTGCGGCGTGAGCGGCGTGACCGCTCGCTCCCGCGGGCCTGCGGCCCGCTCCGCTCGCGGCTCTGAAAGCGTGTCCCAGGGCGCTGCGATACGGATTCAGCTCGAACTGTGCATTCCACGCCCACAATTGGTAATGAAAGCGTGGCCGAGAGCGTTGCGATGCGGATTCAGAGCCGCGAACGGGGCGCCGGCGTTCGTCAGAACGACGGCCAGAGTGAGCGGTTGCCGCGAGGCGCGGCGCGTCCTGCACGCCGATCGAAACTGCTGGCCCACCCCGGGGCTTCGCCCTGCGCGGTGAGCGGCGTGACCGCTCGCTCCCGCGGGCCTGCGGCCCGCTCCGCTCGCGGCTCTGAAAGCGTGTCCCAGGGCGCTGCGATGCGGATTCAGAGCCGCGAACGGGGCGCCGGAATTCGCCAGAATTCCGGCCAGAGTGAGCGGTTCATGCATGAGGCAGCGCTACTTGCCCGCCGACCGAAAGCGCTGGCCAGCTCCGAGGCTTCGCCGTGCGGCGTGAGCGGCGTGACCGCTCGCTCCCGCGGGCCTGCGGCCCGCTCCGCTCGCGGCTCTGAAGGCGCGTCCCAAGGCGTTACGATGCGGATTCAGAACCGAGAACCGGCGGCGGAACCACGCTGGTCCGAATCTGCCGACGGGTGAGCCCCCAGGCCCGGGATTCAGCGCACACCCTTCTCTGCTGCCCGTCAAAACAGCAGCGGCGCGAAGTCGTTCAGGTACTTTCGCCACACGATCCACGTGTGGGCCCCGTCGGTTTCCTGGTATTCGACCCGGAAGCCGTGCTTGCGGAACAGCTCCACCGTGGCGCGCGTGGTTTCCAGAAGGAAGTCCTCTTTGCCCGTAGCGAACCAGAACAGTTTCAGCGTCTGGCGCGCCTTGGCGTCTTCCAGCGCCGCCTTGTAGCGCTCTTGCCACGGAGGGCCTTGCGGCGCCGGCGCCCCGGGCCGCGGCACAATGCCGAAAATGCCCGAGCTGTACACGCCCACCCAGGCGAAGCGGCCGGGATTGCCGAAGACTATGTTCAGCGTCTGCGCGCCGCCCATGGAGAGCCCGGCGATGGCACGGTGCGCAGGGTCGGCAAGGACGCGGTAGCGGGATTCGATGCAGGGCACGATGTCCTTCATGAATTCCTCGGCGAACTCGTCGGCGGCAAGCGCGCCCGGCGGCCGCGGCGCGCGGCTGGTATGTCCGGCCGGCATCACCACGATCATCGGCTTGGCCTTCTTCGCCGCGATCAGGTTGTCCAGGATGAAGCCCGCGCGGCCGACCGTGCTCCAGGAGTCGTCCGAATCGCCGGCGCCGTGCAGCAGATAGAACACAGGGTATTTCCCGCCGCCCCGCTCATAGCCCGGCGGCGTGTAAACGTGCATCCGGCGGAAACGCTTCAGCACGGTGGAGTAGTAGGTCACTTCGGCCACGGCGCCGTGCGGCACGTCGCCCGTGTCCATGAAGGCGGCGCCGGGCAGGTGAACCAGGCTCCAGGAGTTGTTGTTCGATTCGCTGATGGCGGGATTGCGCGGATCGAGCACCGGCACGCCGTCGACCCGGAAATGGTAACGGTAAGAACCGGGCTCGATGGGGCCCAACACCGCCTCCCAAACGCCGTTTTCGGCCTTGGCGAGCGGCGTCCCCTTCTGGTTGCCGGGGATGTCCGTCCCGATCAGCACGACCTCGGAAGCTTTGGGAGCGTAAATCCGGAAGGCCACCCTGTTGCCTTCGAGCAGTTCCGGAGACTGCACTTGCGGTACGGCGGGGGCCTGCGGCGGCTGCGTCACAGCCGTGGCGAAAAACACAACTGCGAACACAAGGGCGGAAGCAAGCCGTAACGGCATGGCACACTCAACCTCTGGTGCGAAGACTCGAATCCCGCGGGCGCGAACCACCCGCGAAGGGTTCTGTAGCTATGGCGCAGCCGCGCCGCCGCGGGTAACCACTCACGTAAAGCGCCGCTGCCTTCTCCAGCAGGAAGCAGCCGGCGGCCATCGCGTCGGTGCCGGAGGAGCAGAAACTCCGCACCGCATCCCGCGGCATGCACACCAAGGGGCCACGGAAGAGAGGTCAGCTCGTGCCGGAGAAAATCGGAAACCCCGCGTCGCGGCTCCGGCTTGGTCCATGAGCCCCTCGCCGCGCTGCCGGCGACAACCCACGCAAGGGGCCGCTCACTTCTCCAGCAGGAAGTGGCCGACGACCATCGCGTCGATGCCGGAGGAGTAGAAACTCCGCACCGCATCCCGCGGCGTGCACACCAGCGGGTCGCCGAACAGGTTGAAGCTCGTGTTGTAGAGAACCGGAAGGCCGGTCTTGCGTCCCCAGGCCAGCAGCAGACTGTGGAACAGCGGGTTCTCCTCGCGGCTCACAATGTGCACGCGCACCCAGCCGGGGCCGAGCAGCGCGGCCTCAAACGTTTTCCGGTGCTTGTCCCGCACGCGCCCCACGGTGGCGAGGAACCGCGCGTTCGGGCCTGCCTCGAAGTATTCCGGCGCCGCTTCTTCGGGCACCGAGGCGGCGAACTTGCGGAAGCCCTCGCGGTGCTTGATGTACACGTTGAGGTTTTCCGTCGAGTAGGGATCGAGCGGCGAGGCCAGAATCGAGCGGTTGCCCAGCGCGCGCGGGCCGAACTCCATCCTGCCCTGCATCCAGGCCACGATCTTGTCCTGCGAAAGCTGCTCCACGGCCGCCTCGAGCAGCTCCTCGCGGGTCGGCAGATAACGGAAGCGCAGCTTGCAGTTTTCGAGCACCCTCTTGATCTGTTCGGCCGGATACTCCGGGCCGAGGCAGAGGGTCCGCATCGGCTGCCGGCGCGCCTGCCCGTGCGTGTGGTGCCAGGCATGGTAGGCCGCGCCGATGGCGGTGCCGCTGTTGCCTGCCGCCGGCTGGACGAAGACGTTCGCCCAGCGCCCGCTGCGCTCGAGCGCAGCCACCAGCAGCGCGTTCAGCCCCAGCCCGCCGGCCAGGCACAGGTTGCCGCCCTGGCCCGCGAATTCCATCACCATCTGTTCGACCGCCGCCTGGATGCTGGCCGCCACGTCCGCCTTCATCGCCTCCGGGATTTCGGCGCCGTCCTCCAGCCCGAGCGCTTCGTAAAACCGCGCGCCGAAGCCGCCGGCCTCGCGGCGGTCCATGTCGAACCAGCTCTGGTCGGCGCGGAAGCCCGCGCCTTCGCGCCGCAGAATCTCCCGGAAGACATGGGCGAAGCGCGGCTCGCCGGAAGCCGACATCCACTGCACTTTGTGCTCGTCCATGGACGGGCGGAAGCCGAGCAGCTCGGTGACGCGGCTGTAGAGGTCTCCGAGCGAGTCCGGAAAGGACAGCTCCGCCTCCAGCCGGAGATCGTTGCCTTCGGCGCGCCAGCGCGAGCCGCAGCGGAAGTCGCCGGCGTTGTCCACCGCCACGACGGTGGCCTGCTCGAACGGCGACGCATAGTAGGCCGAGGCCGCATGGGCGCGGTGATGGTCCACGCTCACCACGCGCGCCCTGGGAAACTCGCGCCGCAGCTCGAGGTGCATATGGCGGGCGTGATGGCCTTCGCCGAGCGGACGCGCCAGCGCCACCGTCTCGACGTCTTCGGCGCGGACGCCCGCCGTCTCGAGCGCCATGCGGATCGCCTCCAGCGGCAGGCCGCCCCGCACGTGGCGCGGCGCCGCCTTGTGCTGCTCGATGGCAGCAACGAGTTCGCCATCTTTCAAAACCGCGCAGGCGGCGTCCTTGAGCAATCCGCCCAGTCCAACGACGATCATGCCTTCTCCGGGTTCAGCTTTTTCTCCACCTTGGCCCAAGTGTCCCGCAGCCCGACGGTGCGGTTGAACACCATCCGCTCCGGCGTCGTATCGGGATCCACGCAGAAGTAGCCGAGCCGCTCGAACTGGAACCGGTCGCCCGGCCTTGCGGATTTCAGCGACGGCTCCATCTTGCAGCCTTCCAGCACTTCCAGCGAGTTCGGGTTGAGGTTCGACGTCCAGTCCTTGCCCGGTTCCGCGTCATCGGGGTCGGGCTTCAGGAAGAGATTGTCGTAGAGGCGCACTTCGGCGTCGAAGGCGTGCGGCACGCTCACCCAATGGATGGTGGACTTGATCCTGCGCCCGTCCGGGATGTTGCCGCCGCGCGTGGCCGGATCGTAGGTGCAGCGCACCTCGGTCACGCGGCCATGCTCGTCCTTGACGCAGCCGGTGCATTGGATCACATAGCCGTAGCGCAGGCGCACCTCGTTGCCCGGATACAGGCGGAAGTACCCCTTGGGCGGCGTCTCGCGGAAGTCGTCCTGCTCGATCCACAGCTCGCGCGAAAACGGCACCAGGCGCGTGCCCGCCGAAGGGTCTTCCGGGTTGTTCACCGCCTCCATCTGCTCCACCTGCCCTTCCGGATAGTTCTCGATGACGAGCTTCACCGGGCGCAGCACCGCCATGACGCGCGGGGCGCGCTTGTTCAGGTCCTCGCGCAGGCAGTGTTCGAGAAAGCCCAGCTCCACCACGCCGTTCGTTTTCGAGACGCCGATGCGGCTACAGAAGGTGCGGATCGCCTCGGGCGTGTAGCCGCGGCGGCGCATGCCGCTCAGGGTGGGCATGCGGGGATCGTCCCAGCCGCGGACGAAGCCCATTTCCACCAGCCGCAGCAGGCGGCGCTTGCTGAGCACGGTGTAGGTGAGGTTCAGGCGGTCGAATTCGATCTGCTGCGGCGCATAGATCTCCAGCTCGCGCAGGAACCATTCATAGAGCGGCCGGTGGTCTTCGAACTCGAGCGTGCAGATGGAATGGGTGATGCCCTCGATCGAATCCGACTGCCCGTGCGCGTAATCGTAGGTCGGGTAGATGCACCACTTGTCGCCGGTGCGGTGATGGGTGGCGTGGAGGATGCGGTACATCACCGGGTCGCGCATGTTGAGGTTGGGCGACGCCATGTCGATTTTGGCGCGGAGGGTTCGGGAGCCGTCGGGGAACTCGCCGTTGCGCATGCGCTCGAACAGTTCGAGGTTCTCTTCGACGCTGCGGTTGCGGTAAGGGCTTTCCTTGCCGGGCTCGGTGAGAGTGCCGCGGTACTGCCGCACCTCCTCCGGGCTGAGGTCGCACACGTAGGCCTTGCCCTTTCGGATGAGCGCCTTGGCCCATTCGTACAACTGGTCGAAGTAGTCGGAGGCGTAGTACAGGCCGTCCCATTCGAAGCCCAGCCAGCGCACGTCCCGCTGGATGGCCTCGACGTATTCCACCTCCTCCTTGCAGGGGTTGGTGTCGTCGAAGCGCAGGTTGCACTTGCCGTTGAACTCGCGCGCCAAGCCGAAGTTCAGGCAGATGCTCTTGGCGTGCCCGATGTGCAGGTAGCCGTTGGGCTCCGGCGGGAAGCGCGTGTGGACGCGGCCCCCGTAACGGCCGGTTTCAATGTCCCGCAGAATGATGTCGCGGATGAAATTCGACGGGCGCGCCTCTTCCGGGGCGGCGCCGCCATCAGGTTTTTCTTCTGCCATGGCTTGTCACGACTCTTGCTGCAAAAGGCGGATCGCCTTTGCGATCCGTTCCAGACAGGTTTCCCTTCCCACCACTTCCAGCGTCTCGAACAGCGGCGGCGCGTTCTTCCGCCCGCACACCGCCACGCGGATCGGCTGGAACATCTGGCCCGGCTTCAGCCCAAGCGCGGCTGCGGCCGAGCGGAGCCGCTCCTCGATGGCCGCGTGAGTGAAGTCGCCGTCGGCCAGCACGGCCAGCGCCTTTTCGAGCGCGCGCAGGGCCATGGAGCGGTCCCCCTTTTGCGGGATCAGCTCGGCCGGGTCGTACGGCGCCAGCTCCTTCAGGAAGAAGAAATCGGCCACGGCCACGGCGTCGTTGAGCGTCCTGATCCGCTCCTGGATCAGCGGCGTCACCCGCAGCGCCTTGTCCCGCGTGACATCGTAGCCCGCTCTGGCCCACACCGGCTCGAGCAGCTCCGCCAGCTTTTCGACGGGAAGCGAGTAGATGTGCTGCGCGTTCAGCCACAGCGCCTTCGGGTCGATGGGATCCTCTTCGGTGAAGTTCACGACCGCGTTGGACCGGTTCACGCCTTCCAGCGTGAAAGCCTCGATGAGCTCCCCGATCGACATCTTCTCGCGGTCATCCTTCGGGTTCCAGCCGAGCAGGCACAGGAAGTTCACATAGGCGTGCGGCAGGAAGCCGGCGTCGCGGTAGGTGAGCACGGAAACCACCGGGCCGTGGCGGCGCTTGCTGAGCTTGGCGCCGTCGGGGGCGATCAGCAGCGGCAGGTGCGCGAACTCGGGCATCGGCGCGCCAAGCGCCTCGAACAGGAGCACGTGCTTGAAGGTGTTGGTGAGGTGGTCCTGCCCGCGGATGATGTGGGTGATGCGCAGATCGGCGTCGTCGACGCAGGAGGCGTGATGATAGGTGGGCGCGCCGCTCGAGCGCAGCAGCGCGAAATCCTCGATGTCGGCGGTGGATTTCGACTGCTCGCCGTAGACGCGGTCGCGGAACGTCACCGTGCGCTCCGGGTCGCGCGGCACGCGGAAGCGGAGGACGAACGGCTCGCCGGCGGCGGCGCGGCGGTCGGATTCCTCCCGCGGCAGCGCCCGCATCTCCGGGTTGCAAAGCCAGCCGGTCTTCGCCTCGCCTTCCTCGGCGGCTGCCTTGGCCTCGGGCGGGGTGAAATCGCGGTAGGCGGCGCCCTTCTCGAGCAGCGCCCGGGCGGCCTCCTGGTAGAGGGGGAAGCGCTCGCTCTGGCGGTATTCCTCGTCCCAGCCCAGATCGAGCCAGCGCAGGCCCTCGAAGATGGAGGCGAGCGAGGCTTCCGTATTGCGCTCGACGTCGGTGTCGTCGATGCGGAGGATCATCGTGCCCTTGTTGTGCCGGGCGAACAGCCAGTTGAAGATGAACGTCCTGGCGCTGCCGATGTGCAGATAGCCCGTCGGCGAAGGTGCGAACCGAACTCTGACCATGAAACTTCCAGTATCTCATGCCCGCTTTGCCGCCCATTCGCGGCGGGCCAGCTCCAGCTGCTCGATGGCAAGCTGTTCGGCGCGGCAGGAGGCGAAGGGGATGTCATCGCAGCCCAGGTTGTTGCGCAGCGTCTTGCGCTTGTGCCGGAAGCAGCGGGCGGCGAAGGCGAGGAACGCGTTGTAGTCTTCGACCCTCGGCACGGCGCGCGGCACAAGCCGCACGACCGCGCTGTCGACTTTCGGCGGCGGGCGGAACGCGCCCGCCTTCACCTGGCAGAGGCGCTCCACCTCGCACAGCGCCTGCGCGGCCACGCTCAGATAGCCGTATTCGCGGCTGCCCGGCTGCGCGGCCAGCCGGTCAGCCACTTCGCGCTGCACGAGGAACACGGCTCTTTCAAGCAGCGGCCCCAGCTCGAGCGTCTTCTTCAGAATCGGCCCGGTGATGTAGTAGGGGATGTTGCCGCAGACCACCGCCGGGGCCCACGGGCGGAAGTCGACCTCGAGCACGTCGGCTTCGACCAGGCGGAAGCGCGGCTCCGCGCCGAACTGCCTGCGGAGCTGTGCAGCGAGCCCCGGATCGGTCTCGATGCCGATCACCTCGCCGGCGCACTCCAGCAGCCGGCGCGTCAGCGCGCCGGGGCCGCAGCCGATTTCGATGACGCGGGCCGCGCGCTCGCCGCAAGCGGCGGCGGCGATTTTTTCGAGAATGGACTCCTGAAAGAGGAAATGCTGTCCGAGCGGCCGTCCCACGCGCGCGCCGTTCAGCCCCGCACGTCGATTTCGCTCCGGCCGCGGAACTTCACCCGCACCCAGCCGCTCACCGGCTGGCCGAAGGCGGTGGCCGGGTTGAAGGACGTCATCAGCAGCGTCGCCGCCAGGCGGCGCCGCATCTCGTGGCTCGCCCCGGCGCCGAAGCTCTCGGGAATCGTGAAATCGAGCACCCGGCCCTGTTCGTCCACGAAGACATCCAGCGTCACTTCGGAATCGTCGGAAAGATCAAACAGGACGCTGCGCACTGTCGGGGCCGTGACCACAGCCAGGGGCACGTCATCGGGGTGGTTGCGCACGATGCCCTGGAAATTGGTCAGCACCAGCGTGAACAGGAACACGGCCGAAACCAGCCCTCCGGCCGCAGGGAGCGCCACCGGCCGCATCAGGTTGTTCACCCACAGGGAGGCCCGCTCGCCGGCCGCGCGCAAAGCGCCCCGCAGGCCGGCATAATAGCGCCGCCGCGCCGCCTCTTTCGAGGCCAGCGAACGCAACGCATAAACGACATGCACAGGCACCGGCCGCCGGGGCAGGCCCCGCACCGATTGCCGAACCAGCTCCAGTTGCGCATACCGCTCGGCGCAGGCATCGCAGGCGGCCAGATGCTGCTCGATGTCGCGCCGCTCGCTGTCCAGCACGCGGCCGTCCTGGAACGCGGATAGCGTCAACTTCACCTGTTGGCAGTCCATCATCACGATCCAGCCCTCAGTCAGATGCCGTCTGCGGCAGGAACGACAACCCCCGCGCAGGCTCCAACTTTTCTATCAGCGCCCTGCGCAGCGCCTCGCGCCCCCGCAGGATTCTGGACTTCACCGTGCCGATCGAAACATCCAAAATATCGGCAATCTCCTCGTAGCTCAGTTCTTCGAGGTCCCTCAGGACCACCGCCGAGCGGAACACCGGATTGATCCCTTCCAGCGCCTCTTCGATCGCTGTCCGCATTTCGTTGTTCAGCGTCCACTCGTAGGGGGTCTTGCCCCGGTCGCTGAACCGCTCCAGCCGGTCGGGTCCCTCCTCCTCGCCGCCCAGGTCCACTTCCGGCTTGCGGTGCCGGCTGAACCAGCGCCTCCGGTTGTGCGCCTCGTTGACGGCGATCCGGTAGATCCATGTCTTCAAAGAGCTTTGGCCGCGGAAGCTGCCGACGCCGCGGAAGACTTTCAGGAAGACGTCCTGCACGACGTCGCCGGCCTCGGCCGGGTCGTTGATCAGCCGGCAGACCAGTTGATAGACGGGCTCCTGGAAACGTTCGAGCAGGGCCTCGTAGGCCGCGTCGTCTCCGGCGCGGAGCCGCTCAAGGAGCTGCCCCTCGTCTCCAAACCCGGGCCAGTCCGCCGCGGCGGCCTCTTCGGCCGGCCCGAATTCTCTGTCAACCGGCGGCATGGCTGCCTCCCGTCGGCCTTCCCGGCGCCGCCGCTTGCGGCGCCTTTGTTCTTACAGACACTGCCAAGCTCACTTTGGTTCCTGCTACTTTCAGTTTCCACCCTTCGGGTCTTTTATTCAATCACGAACGCGAGCCTCTCTTCCGCGGCCGCCTTGCCGCCGGCCATGAGGACGGCGCGGACCTCGTACTGGCCCGCCGGCCACCCGGCGGCCGGGACCTCGGCGATGTAGGGAATCCTGCCGTTGCGGTCCGGCCCCGGCAAAGGCGCCTCGCCTTGCCCGAGCACCTGCCCGTCCCGGCTGAATTCCATCACGAGCGAGGGCTTTTCGCTCCCCGGCGGCGCCTGGATGACACAGTAGATCGCGATCCGGGCATTGGGCCCGGCCGGGATCCGCCCTTCCAGATCCGGCACCACGCGGCCTTTTTCGAACCGCAGCGGGTTGGAGCCGTCATCGGGCCCTTCGGCCGGCTCCACCCGCCGGATCAGCGTCAGGGAAGACAGCCACGGGCCGGCCGGCGCTTGCAGGACCAGCGCCGCCCGCTTCGCGCCCGTCTTTTCCGCCATCCAGTCCATGACCGCCGTTTCCAGCGTGTAACGGCCCGGCGCCAATTCGAAAGGCTCGGCGAAGGTGAAATTCCCGGCCCGGTAATTTTCCAGTTTTTCCAGCTCCCGCACCAGCGGAAAATCCCGCTGGAATTTCCGCTGCACCTGCCCCTGCGAGTTCTTGATCAAACCGAGGACGGAAAAGTGCAGGGCGAAGGTCTTTTTCGCCTCGTCCCGCCGCGCCTCGAGGTTCTTCAACGGCACCTCCACCGCCACCACGCCCTTCACCAGCCCGCCCTGGCCGCCGAAGCGAAGCGCGGCAGAGCGGAACTCCACATCGCGCGGGAGTTTCGGAAGCGCCAGCGCCTTCAGCACCGGCACCTCCCAGGGAAACAGCACGTCGCGGAACCCGGGCGGCAGCGCAAAGTAGCCGGCGCGCGACTGCGCCACCGCGTTTTCCCGCTTCACCCGTACCGCCAGCTGGCGGTATTTCCCGTCGAAATTCCGGTTTTCCGGCTTGTAAGTGGCCTCGTAATAGGCGTAAATGTCTTCAACGATGCGCTCCATCGGGCGGCGGAAATCATTCGTTTCGGCCACCAGAAACCCGCCCGTGGAAACGGCCAGGCTCTGAAGCCACGCCTGCGGGTTGTTGCGCGTCGAGGCCACCTGCCGGTCCGTGCGCCTCATGCCCTCGCTGGTTTCCTGCGTGCGTGTGGCCGTATTCTCCAGCCCCGAGGGGAGCTGGTTCACCGACTGGAGCGTGTCGATGCTGGGAGCGCTCTGCGACCAGGTGGTCAGGCCCTTGGCGTCAACCGTGTAAAAGCTGAAGTTGGTCCGGTTGGCCTCGCCCACCAGGGTCTGGTACATCTGGTCCTGCGCTTCGTCCACCACGAACCACTCGGTGAAGTAGATGGCTGTCTTGCGCCCGGCCAGGCCCTGCTGGCCTTTGACCAGGGCCAGCAGCGAGGTCAGCGACAGCGACCCCTGCTGCTCGCGGGTGGCCTGTTCGAGAAAGACCTCCATGTTGCGCAGCGCCCGGGCCATGGCCTGCTCGGCGTAATTGGCCCCGTCGGGCGCCTGGCCGGGGGCGGGCGGCCGTTCGGCGCGGGCGGCATCGGCGGCGCGGACCTGCCGGGCAGCCGCCTGCGGCTCGTCGCGTTCCTGCCGCAGATTGGCAGCGACGCCGCTGGTGGCGCGCTCGATGGCTTCGCGCAGCAATTTCTTGTCGCGCGTGAAGCCCTGCAAAACGCGCAAGGCGGGGTCGACACGGAAAACGGCGAAGTAGACGTTGGGGTCGTTCTCGCGGGCCACAAGATGAGTGGCGGCGTCACGGCTGAGGCGCATGGCCTCCGGCCCCAGCCGCTCGAAGACGAGGCTGACGAGGCGCAGTTGGCGGAGCGGATCGAGCGTGACGCGCTGCCGGTTTTCGAGCACCGCCTCCGGCCCCTCGATCAGGCGCAGCGACCGCAACTGCTGGGGCTGGCCGTCTTCAAGGATCTCGATCTCCTCCGGCTTCAGGTCCTTCACAAGGCGCCCGCGGCGGTCCCGCACGACGAGATCCACCACGACCTCGTCGACGTCCACGGTGATAGCGGGCGCCGGCGGCGGCTGCGCCGCGCCCTGTTGCGCGCCGGGCCAAGCGGTCCCGGCGAAAAGAAAAAGAGCCAGCGCCGCTGCGCCCGCCCGCCATGCGGATGGTCCGTTCATGTCATGACTCCGGCCGGGAATGATTCAGGCAGCGCGTCCGGCCCGGCAACCGGACCTGCCGCCGCCCCGGGAGGCGCAACCCGCGGGCCGGCCGCTGCTAACGCCACTGTAGCGCCGCCCGGCGCCTCCGGCAACCTGCGCCATCAAAGCACGAAGTTGAACAGGTAGCCGACCGCGATAATGCCCGCCGTCATCACGCCGATGAAGACAGCCAGCAGCGGCGGCCGCAGCACGTTGCGCAGGATGATCATTTCCGGCGCCGACAGCGCCGTGACCGCCATGGTGAACGCCAGCACCGTGCCGAGCGGCATGCCCTTGCCCGCCAGCGCCTCCGTGATGGGCAGCACGCCGGCGATGTTCGCATACAGCGGGACGCCGAGAATCACCGCCACCGGCACGGCGAACGGGTTGTCCGGCCCCGCCCAGCGCATCACCAGATCAGCAGGCACATAGCCGTGGATGAAGGCCCCGGCCGCGATGCCGCCCACAATGTACGGCCAAACCTTGCCGATAATCTCCCGCGTCGAGCGCCACCCCTCCCGCAGCCGCGCCCGCAGCGGCATCGACTCCAGCTCGCCCGCCCCGGCAGGAACCTCCCACACGAACGGCTCCACCCACTTCTCCAGCTTCAGCAGGCCGATCACCACCCCGCCGGCGATCGCCAGCGCAACGCCGAAGCCGATGTAGGTCAGCGCGGTCTTCCACCCGAACAGGCCCCACAGCAGCGCCACGGCCACCTCGTTGACCATCGGGGCGGAGATCAGGTAGGAAAACGTCACGCCGAGCGGCACTCCGCCCTTGAGAAACCCGATGAAAAGCGGCACCGCGGAACAGCTGCAAAAAGGCGTGAAAATGCCGATCAACGCCGCCGCAATATTGCCGAAAAAGAGGCGCCTCCCCCCGAGAATGCGGCGCACGGCCTCCGGCTGGAGCCAGGTCTGGAGCGTGCCGACGACGAAGCTCACCGCCACGAGGAGCGTGAGCACCTTGGGCACGTCGTAGAAAAAGAACTCCAGGCTCGAGCCCAGCCGCGTGGCGGGATCGAGGCCGAAAACCCTTTCGACCGCCCAGCGCGCAAAGACCTCGTACGGAGTGAAAACGCTCGGCATGAACGGGCCTTTCAGCTCGCTTCGAGCAGCGGCTTGATTTCCTCCGGCCCCGCCACCTTGCCGACCAGCTTCAGCTTGCCGTCGACGGCGAGCGCGGGCGTCACCAGCGCCCCCATCCGCGCGATTTCCCGGAAGTCGGTGATCTTTTCAATCTCGTACTGGAGGCCGAGCTCGCGCGCGGCGGCTTCGGCGTTCTCCCGCAGCTGATTGCACCTGGCGCAACCCGAACCGAGAATCTGGATCTTCATCTTCTGGCCTCTTTCCTGAGCGAACCCGCAGCCGGCGAGACATCGTCGATGCAGGCGAGCAGCCGCCGCACGCACAGCTGGCGCAACCGGTAATACACCTGCAAGCCGCGCTTTTCCGATTGCACGAACCCGGCGCGCCGCAACAGCGCGAGGTGCTTGCTCACTGTCGAGAAGTCCCCGCCGGCAAGCTCGTGCAGCTCGCACACGCACCGCTCGCCGCGCTCGAGCTCCTCGAGAAGCAGCAGGCGCACGGGGTGCGCCAGCGCTTTCAGCGCCGCGGCCCGCCGGGCAAACCGCCGCCTCGCCGCCGCGTGCATACACTTCGACTGTACCGGTTATTTGAAAGAAATGTCAAATAGCCGCGGCCTTACGCGGCCAGGCTGCGCGAGAGGATCTCCTCGACCACCGCCGGCGCGACGGCGCCGCGCTCGCCCAGCTTCGTCATGCCGCGGCGCTCCAGCCGCGAAGCGACCTCCTTCGGCGTCTCCGGCCGCACGCCCTCGTAACGCGCCAGGCGCGTGGGGACGCCGAGCGATTCGAAGAACTCCTCGGTGCGGCGGATGGCGGCTTCAATGCGCTCTTCTTCCGCGCCTTCCCGGATGCCCCAGACGCGCTCGCCGTATTGCAGGAGCTTGGCCGCCTTGTCGCGGCGCAGCACGCGGTACAGGTGCGGCGCGACCACGGCGAGGGTGCGCGCGTGGTCGATGCCATAGAGCGCGGTGAGCTCGTGGCCGATCATGTGCGTCGCCCAGTCCTGCGGCACGCCGCACCCGATGAGCCCGTTGAGCGCCATGGTGGCGGTCCAGACGAACGTGGCGCGCGCATCATAGTCCTGCGGGTTGGCCAGGGTTTTCGGGCCGATTTCGACGAGCGTCTGAAGGATGGCTTCGGCGAAGCGGTCGTTCAGTTCGGCGCGGGCCGGGAACGTAAGGTACTGCTCCAGCGTGTGGACGAAGGCGTCGACGATCCCGTTGGCGATCTGCCGCGGCGGCAGCGAGAAGGTGGTTTCCGGGTCGAGAACGGAGAACCTCGGATACACGTGCGGCGAGGAAAAAGCCAGCTTCTCGCCGGTCTCCGAACGGCTGATGACGGCGAAGGGGTTGGCTTCCGAGCCGGTGGCCGGCAGGGTGAGCACGCTGGCGAGCGGCACGGCGGACTTCACTTCGGCATTCTTCTGCACGATGTCCCACGGCTCGCCTTCAAACGGGATGGCGGCGGCGATGAATTTGGTGCCGTCCAGCACCGAGCCGCCTCCCACGGCGAGCAGGAACCCGGCCTTTTCCGCCCGGGCCAGCTTCACCGCCTCCATCAGCGTGCGGTATTCCGGGTTCGGCTGGATGCCGCCGAACTCGATGACGGTGCAATGCGCGAGCGCCGCCTTGACCTGGTCGTAGACGCCGTTGGCGCGGATCGAGCCGCCGCCGTACGTCATGAGGACCTTGGTCCCGGCAGGAATTTCCCGGGAAATCGAGGCAATTTGTCCTTTGCCGAAAAGAATTTTCGTCGGATTCCAGTACTCGAAATTCAGCATGTCTGCCTCCGCATTCAAAAAGACGCGGAAATGGCGCCGCACGCCGGCGCAAAGCCGCGGCTACGGCTCCAGCCGGTAGTTGGGCGCCTCTTTCATGATGATCACGTCGTGCACGTGGCTCTCTTTCAGCCCGGCGATGGTCACGCGCAGGAATTGGGCGCGCTGCTGGAGCTCGGGGATCGTCGCGCAGCCGCAGTAGCCCATGCCGGAACGCAGGCCGCCCACAAGCTGGAAGACCAGGTCCGCCAGAGGCCCTTTGGAAGGCACGCGGCCTTCGATGCCCTCGGGAACCAGCTTCGAGCCGCCCTCCTGCGAGTAGCGGTCGCTCGATCCCTGCGCCATGGCGCCGAGCGATCCCATGCCGCGGTAAGCCTTGAAAGACCGCCCCTGATAGAGGATCAGCTCGCCCGGGCTCTCGTCGGTGCCGGCGAACAGGCTGCCGATCATGACCGAATCCGCGCCGGCGGCGATGGCCTTGGTGATGTCGCCGGAGAACTTGATGCCGCCGTCGGCGATCAGCGGGACGCCGGTGCCGCGGCAGGCGCGCGCGCACTCGGCGATGGCGGTGATCTGCGGCACGCCCGCGCCGGTGACCACGCGCGTGGTGCAGATGCTGCCCGGGCCGATGCCCACCTTGATGCCGTCCACGCCCAGCGCGATCAGGTCCCGGGCGGCTTCGTAAGTGGCCACGTTGCCCGCCACCAGGTCGACTTCCGGCAGCGCGCGCTTGACCGCCACCACCGCCTGCAAGACGCGTTCGCTGTGGCCGTGCGCGGTGTCGATGACCAGCACGTCCACCTTCTTCCGGACCAGCTCCTGCGCGCGTTCGAGGAAATCTCCCGTGGCGCCGATCGCCGCGCCGACGCGCAGCCGGCCCTGCGGGTCCTTGGCCGCGTTGGGATACTTGCGCTTCTTCTGGATGTCCTTGACCGTGATCAGCCCCTTGAGCGTGAAGTTCTCGTCGACGACGAGCAGCTTCTCCACCCGGTGCTTGTGCAGCTCCTCGACCGCCTGCTCGAGCGTCGTGCCGACGGGAACCGTGTACAGCGGCTCCTTCGTCATCACGTTGCGGATGGGCTGGTCGTAGTTGGTTTCGAAGCGCAGGTCGCGGTTGGTGAGAATGCCGACGAGTTTGCCTTCCTTCACCACGGGCAGGCCCGAGATGCGGTAGCGGGCCATGATTTCCAGCGCTTCGTAGATCTTCTGGTCGGGGTCTACCGTGACCGGGTCCACAATCATGCCGCTTTCCGAGCGCTTCACGCGGTCCACTTCCTCCGCCTGCCGCTCGATGGACATGTTCTTGTGGATGATGCCGAGCCCGCCCTGGCGGGCCAGCTCGATCGCCAGATGGCTTTCCGTCACCGTGTCCATGGCCGCGCTGAGGATGGGAATGTTGAGCGCAACATTCCGCGTGGCCAGGGTCCTCGTGTCCACGTCCGACGGCAGCACGTTGCTGCGCGCCGGCTTCAGCAGCACGTCGTCAAAGGTCAGGCCTTCTTCGAGATGATCGGGGAGCATCGTATTTTCTTATCGTAACAAACGCCCTCCGGCGGGCTTCGGCGCGCGGCGCACCACCGGCAGCACGAGGCGAGAGGGCCGTTCCGGCCCGTGGTGGACCGTTTGCCGCGCCACGCGCATCTGCGTCTCCCACGCTTGCAGGCGGCCGGTGTTCAGATTGCGGTCGAACTTCGGGAAGTTGCTGCTCGAGACCTCGAGCCGGACCGCATGGCCGCGCCCGAACAGGAACGCGGTCGCCCCGAGATCCACTTCCACCTCGACGACCGTGCCCGGCCGGTAGATCACGGCCCGCTCCACTCCCTCGCGGTAGCGCAGCCGGGTCAGCCCGTCGGCGAGAATGCGGGCGCGGCCGTCCGGGGCCACATCGACGAGCTTCGCCGTGAAGTCGGTGTCTGGCGCGCTCGACGAAACATGGAGCACGGCGCTGACCGGCCCGGCGATCTCCAACGGCTCCCGCAGCGGTTCCGACGTGTAGACCAGCACGTCCCGCCGGCCCTCGACCGGGCGCTGATCGAGCGGCCCCCACGGCATCACCTGAAAGTTGCAGCAATTGGCGCCGCCGCGCGTCGGCACGGCTTTCCTCGGGTCATAGTCATAGCGGTCCGCGGCAGCCTCGGCAGGCGTTGTCGCAAGCAGGCGCCCGTCGCCGTGAAGCGAATTGGCCTGTCCGCCGGAATCGAGGAAGAACGCCTGCGGCTCCGTGTCTTCGGGCGGCCACACGCGGGTCTCGCGCCACTCGTTGGCGCCCATCAGGAAGTACAGCACGGCGCTCGGGGCCGGCGGCGCGGAGTGCCGCAGCCAGGCGTCGAACCAGTCGATCTCCATCCGCCGCAACGGCAGCGCCGCGGAAGGGCCGAAGTCGGCTTCCGGCATGTCCGGGTTGAGATTGTGCCCCCAGGGGCCGATGATGAGGCGGGCCGGGTGGCCGCGGGCGCGGAGCGCCTTCCACATGGCGATGTCGGAGGGGAGGAACACGTCGTACCATCCGGCTTCGATCAGGACGGCCGGACGCACGCGGTCGGCCCGCAGCAGCGTGCTGCGGGCGCGCCAGTAGGCGTCGTAGGAAGGGTGCGCCATCGCCTCCTGGAAAAAGTCGAGCGTGCGTCCGGCTACCAGACGGTCCGCCCGGCCGAGCGGCAGGAAGGTGATCATCTTCTGGAAATCCGCCACCGGCCGGTTCGGCGGCTTGAAATTCTCGGCGATCCAGCGCAACCGGTGCGCCAGCCGGAACGCGCCGCCGCGGCTGTAATAGCGGTCGAAGTACTCGTCGCCGCCGGAGACGGCCGGCGCGATGGCCTTCAGGGCGGGGTGCCCGCTGAGCGCCGCGCGCCATTGCACGATGCCCACGTACGAGCCGCCGAACATCGCCACCTTGCCGTCCGACCAGGCCTGCCGCGTGATCCATGCGATCGTGTCGGCTGCGTCCTGCTCCTCTTGCAGCACCTGGCGGAACTCGCCCTCGCTGTCGTAGCGGCCGCGCACGTCCTGGGTCACCACCGCGTAGCCGCGCTCGAGGAACATCCGCAGCCCCGCCGAAAGCTGCGACGCCTTGCGGTACGGCGTGCGGTGCAGCACCGCCGGGTAGCGCCCCTGCAAGCCGGGGCGGAAGACGTTGGTGCACAGCCGCACGCCGTCGCGCATCGGGATGCGCATATGCAGCTGAACGACCGGCTGGGCGCAAACCAGCCCGGCCGCCGCGGCCAGCAACCCGATCGCGCGGCGCCACATGGCTCAGCGGTCCCGCCGCCGCTCGCCGAACAGCGCCGTGCCCACGCGCACGAGCGTTGCGCCCTCTTCCACAGCGACCTCAAGGTCGTGCGACATGCCCATGGAGAGCCCCGTCAACCCGTGCCTCTGCGCCAGCTCCCTCAGCCGGCGGAAATACGGCCGGGAGGATTCGGCGTCCTCCGACCATGGCGGCATGGTCATCAGGCCGAGGAGCCGCAGGTTCGGCAGCGCGCGGATCGCCTCCACCAGCGCCGGCAGCTCCTCCGGCGGGCATCCGGCCTTCGTCTCCTCGGGCGAGAGCTTCACCTCGATCATGACGTCGAGCGGGCGACCCAAGGCATCCAGCCGTCTGGCGAGCTTCGCCGAATCCACCGTCTGGATGACGTCGAACAGCTCGCCCGCGAGGCGGCTCTTGTTCGATTGCAGGTGGCCGATCAGGTGGAACCGCGCCCCGGCGAGATGGCGCACGCGGGGGGCTTTCTGCCCGAATTCCTGCACGTAGTTTTCGCCGAAATCCCGCAGCCCCAGCCCGTACGCCTGCAAAATCATTTCCGCAGGAAATGTTTTGGTCACCGCCACCAGCGTGATTTCCTCGCGCCGCCGCCCCGCGCGCTTGCATGCACCGGCGATGCGCCGCTCGACCTCTTCCAGGCGCTGCGCGAGACCGGGACCCACCGCCTGCCATTATAATGGGGGCGGTGGCCGGCCTTCCCGGCGCGCGCCGCGGGGATCCTGCTGCGGACCTGCGCGCGGAGGTGGAAGCCTTTCTCGCCTCGTGCCGCGATCCTGTCCTGCTTGAACCCGGAGAAGCCCCCTTTGCGCTCGCATCCGGCGCGGGCTTCTCCTGCACCGTGCGCGGACCGTATTTGCTGCTCGAGGCGTGGGATGAACACAGGAGCCTCGCCCGCCGCGCGGTCGCTGTCGCGGCCAGGGGCCGCGGCCGGCTGGTGCTCGCGGTGGAGCGCTTCGGCGGCCGCCGCGGCGAGCTCACGCTGGCCGACCGCGCCCAGCCCGCCTCCGCCCCCGCCCTGCGACGCGGCTTGCGCGCCGTGCTGATGGAGGCGCTGCGGCGCTGGCTGGCGCGGCAATTCCCCGGCTGGCAACTGCGCGAACTGAGCGCCGGCCTTGATCTGGAAAACACTCTCTCGCCGGGATGCCCCCGCGCGCTGCTGACCCTCGGGCGGCGCCGGTGCGCGGCCGTCGCCGCCGGGCGCGACCACGCCGCGCAGGCCCTGACGCAAGCCCTGCTGTGGCTCGATTACCTTCAGCGCCGCGACGGCGTTGCGTCGCGCTCGCTGGCGCTGTTCCTGCCCCGGGGCGCCGAGAGCTCCGCCGTGCTTTGCCTGCCCTGGCTCGAGGTCGACGCCGCGCTGTTCGTCTTCGATGAGGACGGAGTGGAAGAAAGAGCCGACCTCGCCGATGCCGGCAACCGGGTCGGCGAGCTGTCGCCGTGGATCGACCCGCCATCGCCCGCCGCCGGAGAGGCCGCGCGGTGGGCCTATGAGCTGGGGCTGGAGGAGAACGTGGAGAAGATCGCCGCCGCCCCGGAGGAGTGGAGCCTCCGCGTCCACGGGCTCGAGTTCGCGCGCTGCCGCCGCGGCGAACTCCTCTACGGCATCCCGCCCCGCCGCAAGGCGCGGCGCCTCGATCCGGTGCGCCAACTGGCCCGGGAGCTGGCCCGCGTGCGCTGCTCGCCAGGGCCGGAGCCGCAGCACCCCTGGCGCCTCGCGCGCCCGGAGGCGTGGCTTGAATCCATCCTGCGCGGGCGCCTGGAGCTGATTGACCCGATGCTGACGCCGGCGCCCGTCTACAGCCAGGTGGCCGCTGTCGAGGGACTCGACCGGGGCATCATGGACCTGCTTGCGCTGCGGCGCGACGGGCGTCTCACGCTGATCGAGGTCAAGGCCGCGGCGGATCCGGGGCTGCCTTTGCAGGCGCTCGAATACTGGGTGCGCATCGCGCGGCACGCCGCCGGCGGCGAGTTTTCGCGCCGCGGTTATTTCCGCGGCCTCGCCGTCAGCAGCGAGCCGCCGCGGCTGGTGCTGGCCGCGCCTGCGCTCGAATTCCACCCCTCCACCGAAGCGATCCTCGGCTTCTTCCGCCCCGGCGTCGAGGTCGAGCGCGTCGGCCTTGGCGTAGAATGGCAACAGAATCCGCGGGTTGTGTTGCGCGTGCACGGCGCGGCGCGGCCCGACCGGATCGGAACCGGGTGAGGCGATCTCTGCATGCGATTCCTCGAACAGGTGCGCGGCGCTTTGCGCAAAGTGGATCCGGACGGGATCCGCGCGCTGGCCGCCAAGCGGTACCGGATCCTCGTCGTCGCCGCCTCTTCGGCCTCCTACGCCGCTCTGGAGGACTTTCTGGCCCCTGCGGGACTGAGCCGCGAGAAGCGGATGGAAGCCGCGGAGACGCTCGTCCGGGCCTGTGACCCCGACGCCGAGGGCAAGTTCCACTTCATCTTCGCCGAAAAAGGCGCCCCCGCGCCGGAGGGCTGGGACGAGGGCGTCGATCTCTTCTGCTTCGATCCGCGGCGGCCGCGGCAGTTTGTCGAACAGTTCGTCTCCGCGCGGCCTGAAGAAGCGCTGGCGCTGTCGCGCCTGTTCGCGCCCGTGCGGGACGAATACGCCCGCCAGACCATCCACCAGGTGGCGAAAGAGAACGCGTGGTTCAGCATTTTGACCTCGCTGCCCAACATCGTGCCCGGCCTCGGACAGTTGCCGTGGCTGATCGGCGAATTCGCCTCCGATACTGCGGTGATCACCGCCAACCAGATCCGCATGGCGTTCCTCCTCGCCGCCGCCAGCGACCGCGAGATCGGCTTCCGCCAGCAGCGGCGGGAAATCGGCTCCATCATCGCCGGCGCCTGGGGCTGGCGGGCCGGGGCGCGGGAGCTGGTCAGCAAGATTCCCTTCGGCGGCGGAATCCTCCCGAAAGCGGCTGTCGCCTACGCGGGAACTTATGTGGTCGGAATGGCGCTCGACCGCTTCTACCGCCTCGGCTATGGCTTGACCCGCGAGGAGCGCAAGCGGGCTTACGAAGAAGCTTACGCCCGCGGCCGCGAGGTAGCCGCCGGCCTGATGCGGGTGGTGAAAGCGAGCTGAACGGCTCGCACCGGAAAAGGAGCTGTATGCAGGACGAAAGACCTGCCGCCATTGTCACCGGCGCCTCGCGCGGCATCGGCCGCGGCATCGCCCTCGAGCTGGCCCGGACGCACCGCGTCATTGCCACCTACCGCGGCCGGCGCGACGCCGCCGAAAGCCTGGCGGCCGAATGCGGCGCCGATATCGTGCAGTGTGATGTCGCATCCGCAGCCGACCGGATGGCGCTGATCGAACACGCGCGGAAGAGCTGCGGGCGGCTGGACCTGCTCGTGAACAACGCCGGCATCGCGCCGCGCGAGCGCGCCGATATTCTCGAGGCCAGCGAGGAGATTTTCGACGAGGTGCTCGACACAAACCTCAAGGGCCCGTACTTCCTCACGCAGCTCGCCGCGCGGTGGATGGTGTCGCAAGGCTTCGGCCGCATCGTCTTCATCACGTCGATCTCGGCCTACACGGCGTCGCTCAACCGCGGAGAATACTGCATCTCGAAGGCGGGCCTCAGCATGGCGGTGCAGCTGTGGGCGGCGCGGCTCGCGCCCCACAACGTGCTCGTGTTCGAGGTCCGGCCCGGAATCATCCAGACGGACATGATCGAAAAGGTCCGGCAGGTTTACGAGGAAAAGGCGCAGTCCGGCCTGCTCCCGCAGGGGCGGCTGGGCACGCCCGAGGATGTCGCCCGGCAGGTGCGGGCCATCGCCGACGGTTTGCTGGACTACGGAACAGGAACGGTGCTCAACGCCGACGGGGGGTTCCACCTGCGGACGTTGTGATATAACTGACATTTCAATTATGCGCGCCGCTTCGGCCGCCGCCACGGAGATCCTTTCAGCATGAGCAGCAGAAAATTCTACGGCCCGTGGATCGTCTTCGCCGCATTCATCACCTTCGGCCTGTCCACGGGGCTGCCCTACTACAACATTTCGTTCTTCTACGACTATTTCAACCGCGATTTCGGCTGGAGCCGCGAGCAGATCACGCTGGGCTTCCCGCTGGCGGTCGCGCTGACCATCTGGACGGGGCCGCTGCTGATCCACCGCTTCAGCCCGCGCAAGCTGATTCTGGTGGGCACGTTCCTGACGTTTTGCGCGCTGGCGGGCTTCGGCCTTATGCCGGGAGTGCTCGGCGTCTACTATCTGCTGTGGGTCGTGTACACAATCGGCTATTTCCTCTCCGGCCCGCCGCCGCATCAATTCATCGTCTCCAACTGGTACAGGCGCAACCGCGGCAAGGCGATGGCGGTTGTCTACGTGGGCGTGGGCGTCATCGGCTCTCTCGGCAGCTTTCTGGCCAAACCGCTCACCGAATGGTTCGGCTACCACATGGCCCTGGTGATTCTCGGCCTGATGCTGTTTCTCGCCTGGCCGCTGGTCATCTTCGTCATGAAAGACCATCCCCGCGAGATGGGCCAGAACCCGGATGGCGACCCGGAGCCGCCCGCCGAGCAGGCGATCCGGCCGCAGAGCTTCCGCTGGCTCCTCTCGAAGCCCGCCTTCTGGCTGCTGCTGGTGGGCAGCGTGTGTTCCATCGGGAGCATCGGGGCGGTGAATTTCCACATGAAATTCGTCTTCCTCGACCAGGGCTTCCGGCCGGGGCCGCACGTCGACGGCGCCTGGCGCACGGCCTCGATCCTGATCCTGTGGTCGTCGATCGCCGGCCGCCTTGGCATGGGCTATCTGGCGGACCGATTCACCAAGAAATGGGTGATGTTCATCACCTATTTCATCGTGGCCGCCACCATCCCGCTGCTGCTTCACGTGCGTCCCGGGCAGGAAGCCTGGCTGTACGTGTTTGCGGTTCTGTTCGGTTTCGGCATGGGCGCCGACTATATGCTGATCCCGCTGATGGCTGCGGAAGCATTCGGCGTGAACACGCTGCCCAAGGCGATGTCGGTGATCCTGCCCGCCGACACGATCGGGCAGACCTGGTTTCCGTATATCGTCTCGCACCTGAGAACCATGCTGGGCAGTTACGACCGTGCGCTGATGGTGGTGCTCGCCATCGCCATGACCGGCGCTGCGGCGATCGCACTGCTGCCCAACACGAAGCATCTGGGCGAGAAGAACCGAGTCGGTTAGCCCCATGCGCCACTTCACATACCGTTCTCTGGAAGACCTGGAAGCGGCAGCCCGCCAGCTGGGCGCCGCGCATGTCCGATTCGTGCATGAGAAGCCGCGCGTGCAGGAGCTGCTCCGGCGCCCGGTGCGCGTCGGCGATTTCACCGTCGGCAATTCCATGGCGATCCACCCCATGGAGGGCTGCGATGGCACGCTCGACGGGCGCCCCGGCGAGCTCACCTGGCGGCGCTACGAGCGCTTCGCCCGCGGCGGCGCCAAGCTCGTCTGGTTCGAGGCCACCGCCGTGCGCGAAGACGGCCGCGCCAACACGCGGCAGCTGTGGCTCAACGAAAAGACCGCCGATGACTTCGCGCGCCTCGTCGAGATGATGCGCCGGGTCCACCGCGAGGAGTGGGGCTCCGTTGACGACCTGCTCATCCCGGTGCAGCTGACGCATTCCGGCCGGTATTCGCACCCGGTGCGCGTCATCGCGTACCACAACCCGCTGATCGACCAGAAAACCGGCACCTCGCCGGATTATCCGGTGATCAGCGACGATGAACTGGAACGGCTGGAAGACGTCTACGTGGAAACGGCGGGGCTGGCCTTGCGCGCGGGCTTCGACGCCGTCGACATCAAGGCCACGCACGGCTACCTGCTCAGCGAGCTGCTCGGGGCGAAGACGCGCGAGGGCCGCTACGGCGGGCCGCTCGAGAATCGAACAAGATTCATCAGAAACGTTCTTGGCAAGATCCGCGCGAAATACGGCCGGCGCATCCGGCTCTGCATGCGGCTGGGCTGTTTCGACGGCGTCCCCTTCGTCCGCGACGAGAAGACCGGCGTTGGCAGGCCGCTACCCTACCCTGTCCCGTACCCGTGGGGCTGGGGCGTGGATCCGATGAACCCGCTGGAGCCGGACCTCGGGGAGGTGAAGCAGGCCATCGCCTGGTTCCTCGACCTGGGCCTCGAGCTGCTGAACGTCTCCATGGGCAGCCCCTATTACAACCCGCATATCGGGCGGCCGTTCGAAAAGCCCGACGAAGGCAACTACGAGCAACCCGAGCATCCGCTGCTCGGCGTCGACCGGCACTTCCGCGTCGCGGGCGAGCTACAACAGGCCTTCCCGCAGCTGCCCATGGTCGGCACGGGCTACAGCTGGTTGCAGAAATACTTCATTCACGCCGGCGCCGCCAACATCGAGGACGGCAGAATCCGCTTCGTGGGCATCGGCCGCGGCGCGCTTTCCTACCCGGACTTCGCCCGCGACGTGATCGAAAAAGGCGAGCTGGACGAGAGCCGCGTTTGCAAGACGCTCACCTTCTGCACGTTCCTGATGCG
>Ga0308390_1000548_pt1 | contig 26727 bp, 18 predicted proteins | sample Hotspr2Sample149_FD_202358 | JGI IMG/M metagenome (GOLD analysis project Ga0308390, IMG submission 202358) | Hot spring phototrophic mat microbial communities from Mushroom Spring, Yellowstone National Park, Wyoming, United States - 20040719_149 ...
CGCCCTGGATCTCGGGGCGCGTGCCAAACCGCACCACCGCCTCGCCGCGCTGGCCATCGACGCTTGCGTCTTCCACGACACCCAAGATTGCCTCGACGCCCGAGTAGCGGTCGTGGTTGTTCAAGACAGGCGCCCCGCGCAGCATCGACAAGTCCACGCTCTCCGGCGCAAGGCTCAGGCGCTCGATGTACTCGCCGCTCAGGTCGCGCCGGGCGACGTCCGCGCCGGCCGAGAACACCACGCGGATGGTATTACTTGACGCGTCAAACGTTGTCGGCTCAAACGTCGCGCGGCGGGTGAGAAGGTCGGTCACCATTGATTCTCCTCTCTGCCTCGAATTTCTCCAGCACGTCGCGCAAATCCGCGAGACGCCCAAGTCGGTGCTCCGGCAGACTGGACAGAACGGCCCGCAGGCGGTAAATCAGCTCCCACGCGTGCGCCACCGGCCCGCGGCCACGGTGGTGGTGCCAGTGATTCGGTTCGAAGTGCGCGGCGGTCATCATGAGTCAGCTCCTTGTTCGGCGGGCACGTCCTGGCCCTGTTGCGTGCGCCGGCGCGCATCGCTGTCAAAGACAAGTCCCAAGGCATCCGCGCGCGCGTTGTCGGCGGCGATCTCGAGGTCCACGTCCTCCGCACGCCAGCCGGTTCGGCCGATGATCTCGGAACGGCTTGCGAAGCCGGCACGCACGCGCAGAAGGTCGGTCAGCACCTCCGCGCGGCGGTCGAGCATTTCGATCTCCGGCGCCACCCAGCGGCGCACCTCGACGTCGGCGTCGCCCGGCAGCACGCCCACGGCGCGCGCGAGCTCGCTCCACCGGCGCAGCACGGGCTCGCAGAACAGGGGGATGAGCAAGCCGTACTGGATCGCCTCCACGGTTCGCCGGAACTCCAACAGCCCCGCGCGGCCGCTCGCGAAGGTCACCTGCGCCAGGTCTCCGCTCAGCACCTCGTACGGAATGCCCAAGCCGGCGGCGATGCGGCGCAGTTGGGTGCGGACGAAGGGATCGAAGGCGGCGTCCGTCGCCGGCGGCTCGGTGAACTCGATGTTCTGCCCAGGCTCGAGCTTGATGACGGAGCCGGGCTCCAGGGTCGGCAGCTCCTGGTTTGGCCCCCAGGGGGCGATGCCGTCGGGGGTCGTGACGAATGCGGTCAAGATCGCGCCCACCTTTGCGCGGACAAGACCGGCTTCGAGGTAGTCCGCCAATTCGCGCAGCGCAATCAGCACCGGAGCCAGCCACGATTGCCCCCGCGTCGCGCCGGGCAGCAGCGGGCGGTAGACGTGCAGGCACTCGGACGCAGGCACGTAGACGCTCTCAAGGTTTGCGCCGCTCAGCGCAGGGTTCTGTTTGAACAGCCAGTAGCCAGCCGGCCGCAGGCCGTCGTAGCGGATGCCCGCGATGGTTGACGCGTCAGTCTTCGACTCGTCCAGGAATTCCGGCCCGAGCACCTGCAAGGTCAACGGTACGCCGGGCGCCGCTTCGTCAACCCGAAGGATCACGAAGGCTTCGCCGGCGACGATGGTGCTGGTCAGGACCTGCATGCCGACCCCTACCCAGTCCAAGCGGGCGCCGGCGTCGCACGCGCGAGACCAACGCTCCCAGAGGGCTTGCACCGCGCGGTCGCGGAACATCGGCGTGATGCCACTACCGCCCCAGCAGGCGTTGGTCAACGCCTCCACCGCACGGCGGGCCAGCGGGTTGTTGGCGAATTCTTGCGCCGCCCTGGCGCGCAGCGTGGCGGGGTTCGACCAGGGGGAATTGGGGCTGCCGGGCTGCGGGCCCCAGTCGGTGATGCGCGACACAGGCCGCGCGGCGTCCCAAGATAAGTAGCGCTTCTGATGCGGCGAGCCAATAAGCTCGCGCCAGGCGGCTTGTAAGCGGTCAATCATGCTTTGTGGCAACAATACCACACCTCCGCGTCAAAAGCAACACGTTTCTTGCGCGCACAACCGCTTGATTTGCAGGCGCTTTTTCCGCACGACAGCGAGTTTCGGCCGGATTTCGGGCCCTGCCGCTAGCGAATTTGTGCAATCGACCTACCCGCCGCGGCCGCGGGCGAAAAATCCTTTGGCGGGTGGGGAGGGCGCTCCAACCGCGAAGCGGCTCTGCCTTGGAGAAGCGCTCTCTCAAGCAACAGCGCCGCCACCCTGCACCACCGCCGCAGGGCGGCGCAGGGGGTGGGGGCATGGGGGAGGGGGTGCTCGCAAAAGTGCTCGGAAGTGCTCGCCCTATAGAGTATATAGAGCACTGCCGAGCACTCGAGCACTTTTTGGGCTTCCGGGAGCGCCGGTCGATTAGCAACTCCCCACGAATCAAGCACTTGCAGGTTGCAGCGCCTGGTTCGCCGCCGCCGAGCACTGCTCGAGCACTTTCGAGCAGTTCCGAGCAGTCGCGAGCACCCCCGAGCAGTGCCGAGCAGTGCCGAGCAGTGCCGAGCACTTCCGAGCAGTTTTTCGTGGTCATTCGCACGCGGTCCATTTCCGCCCCTCTCGCACGACCAGCCCGCGAGCGCGGAGGCGCTCCAGGGCGCACCAGACGGCCCGGAAGGATTTCCGCAGCGCCCGCGCGATTGTCGCCGGCTGACTCGAGCCTTGGGCTTGCAAGTAGGCGAGCACGTCCTGCATGGTCTCCCCAAGCTCGTCGGATTCACCCTCGCCGGCAACAGCCCAGCCCCAGCCGGTTTCTGGCGAGTCGTTCCAATCCAATTCAAAGTCCTTCCGCCCCGTGAACCGCCCAACTACCGCCAGTGATCCCTGGCGGCCTTTTCGCTTGAGTTCGCAGAGCACGTCCGCCGCCGCGGTGTTTCCGGTCGTGCCGAGCAGGTTCTCGATCGGATCGTTGCCGGATGCGCCCTTTTTCGTGTGCATGATGACAACCACCGCGCAATTGTGCTCCAGCGCGATGCGCCGGCAGCGGTCCACCACGTCGTAATCCGTCTGGGAGATATCCGCCTTCGGGTTCCGCGCGCCGGTCAGCTTGAACAGGCTATCCAGGATGACCAGCTCGGCCGGATGCTGGCGCAGCGCCTCGCGGATCACCTCATCGCCGCCGCCGAGGATCGGCAGCCCCAGCTCGGGAAACACTTTCAGGTCGCGCAGTCCGTCCGGGCGGCGGCCGTTGAGGATCTTGCTTACCTTGTCTTTGGTCAGCGGCAAGCCATCCTCCAGCGCCCACAGGTGGACGCGCCCAAAGTGGAGCACTTGCAGCCGGCCGAGGTAGGTTTGCCCCGTAGCCACGGAAAGAGCCAGTTGGCAGGCAAACCAGCTCTTGCCTTCCTTCGGCCGGCCGCCGAACAGCATCAAGCCTTGCCGGGGCAGGAAGTCTTCGATCAGCATTTCCGGGGATTGAATCGTCGCGTCTGACAAGACGGCCTCCATGTCGAATGTCCGAGGAATGATTTTCGGTTTCGGCCGCGGCGCCGCAGCCGTGCTCGGTTCGCGCTCGCGTGCGATGCCCAGCCATTGCAGCGCCGCATCCAAGATGCGTTTGTCGAGCAGTTCGCTCAGCCGCCGCAGTCCCTTTGTCTGTGCGCCCGAGGCGTGCTTCGCGAAGGTGCTTCGGACTTCGGCCGCCGCCTGGTGCAGGTCGGCCTCGCGCTTCCAGAGTGCCCGGTAAACCGCGCGATGAAAGGAAACGGCGTCGTCTTCGCTCCAGCCCGCCCGCGCCAACGCGCCAGCCAGGGCGATGAACGCCTCGTTGCGCGCGCCCTCAGCCGGCCAGTGCCGGGCAAGCAGCGAAGCGGCCGCCACGCGCGCCACCGCGCGCTCGAGCACCTCAGCGTCGAGGTTTGCCGGCGCGCCGTCGAAGCCCGGCTCAAACTCGATCCGCTCGCCGCTTGGATGCGTGCTCGGGGGCACGACAGTCTGCAAGCCGGCCGTGTCGTCGGATTTCCTGCATCGCAGCTCGACCAGGCATTGCCGGTTCAAAGGGTCGAGAAATCGTTTGCTTCGAATAGGCGGATCGCAGCGGTAAAAGTAGTGCGATTTCGGCTTCGATTTCCGGCCGAATATGAAGCGTGTTTCCGGAAGTAGTTCCTGTGCCGCCCAGATGGCCTCTTCGCTGTCCAGGTCAATGTCGGTCGATCCGTAATCGTCGCCAAGGATGACGCCGATATTCGACTCCTTGCCGTTAAAAAATTGCGGCGCAGTTTCCGCCGTAATGCGAAGCGAAGTCCAGTCGCGCATGGCGGGCGCTTTTTCGCGGAAGGGAATCGGGATCGGCCAAAAATGGCGCTCAACGTAGAACCGCGCGGCTTCAAGCGGCTTCATGTCGCGCCCTCCTCCTCAACGTGCTCAAGTTCGCGCGCGCCGAAACGACGCGCAGCCGGGCGTGCTCGCGATGAAATTCCCGCCAGCGCTCGGCGAGCAGCGGATCGGCGAATTCACTAGCGCCTTGGTAGCCGGCCTTGTAGACAATCTCGACGTCGTCAGGCGCGAGGCGCTCCTGGTCGAGCCACGTCTGCACAAGTTCCACGAAGCTCGGCGGCGCGTGGTCAACGTGCGCGTCCTTGGGCATCATCGGCACGCCCAAGATGGGGCAGACGGCGCCGTGTGGATGCTCCCGCCAGAACGCGCGGGCGAAGCCCACGACCTGGTCAGCCACCAGCCGGCGACAGATGCGGCGCACGTCGTCCAGGGCGTCCGTCGGGTGCAGGCACTTGCGCCACGAAAAATCACGCCAGGAACCATCCCTGCGGATCACCACGAAGCGCCGGCAGTGCTCCTGGAACGGCACTCGCTGAACGCATACGTGCGCGATACCACAGTCAACGATCAGCGCCGCGCGCGGATGCCTCGCGATCAGCGCCTCGACAAAGCGCCGGTCCTCGCCGGCGATGCGCTCCATCGCCTGGGTGGTAGCGTAGCGGGCGAGGATGCCGCGGACGCGGCGCTCCGCCGCCGCAGCGGAGGGGAAGCTTTCCGTGCCGATGGTCAGCATTGCGCCCTCCGCAAGTCCTTCCGCACCAGCCGTAGCAGCGCCGGAATTTCGCGCGGTCGCGCCCAAGCAAGGCGCAGGGCGAGCATCCAGTACCGCAGGCGCATCACCGCACCTCCGCGGCCGCAGGGTGCTCCATGACAATCGGGGTGGGCTTGGTCTGGGGAATCAGGTCCGGGCCGACCCAATACCTCACCGTGTCCGCGCCGAACTTCCTCCAGATAGGGAAACCCGGGCGAATGCCCCCGGCCTTGTTGTCCAACCAGCGCCAATTGGCGAGGCACTGGCGGCTGATGCCGGTCAGGCGAGAGTACTCGATATCGGAGACCCAGCGCCCGCCAAAATCAACTTGTGTCTGATTTGTTTCCGTTCGCTTCATGCCCCGATGTTGGGGCACCGGTTCGGGGAGAAGGCAACGGGGAGAAAGAACTTTTCTCCCCGGGGAGAAAAGCCCTCTACCGGGGAGAAGACTTGCTTTTCTTGGCACTCGGCGGCTTTTTCTCCGCCAAGAACCGCTCCAAGCTTTGCGCGGTCACACTATCGGCGGGAAGCTTGCCGTTTTTCCATTCTCGAAACTGCGGCTTGTAGCACGAATGCAACTTTAGTTTGGTAGCGGTCTCGTAAATCTGATACTCGCTGCATCCGGTAGCTTCCATGTACTCGCGCAACAGACGCCGCCGCCGCTCCACTTCAGCCGCCTCGCCTTCGGCTGGCAGCTCCGCCACCCCGGCCTCGCCGCGTTCGGCCGGTACCGCGCGCTCCGCTTCCTGTTCGCGCTCTGCCTTCCGCCGCCTTGCACGCCCCGTGGCCTGATCCGCTGCCGGCTGCTCGAAGGTGGCTACCACCCCGCCTATGCTGCCATCATCAAACAAAAAATTCCTCAGCTCAGGAGGCAGTTGTCTCAGCGCCCAGCCGACCTCCCGCTCGCGCCTGCGCGCAGCCTCCAACGCAACCTCGACCAGCCAGTCGTGCCTCTTCGCCATCTCCGCCTCCCCTACCAGTTCAAAATTCCGGCATACTTCGCGCAGACCGCCTCACTCCACGGGCGCAAGCTCTCCACCACCAGCCCCGGCGTGATGTAGCCGCGCGAGACATCGCCGCTCAGGGAATGACCCAGTAGCAAGCGCGCGCTATCGGGCGGGCAGCCCAATTGCGCCAAAGCCGTTCGGTAGGAGTGTCGCAGGTGATGCGCACTGCACACGCCGCGCTTGTCGTCGCGGGCTGCGATGATGTGATGCCCGGGCTTCTGCGGGCTTGGAAAGACCCACTCCGAATCAGGCGGGCACTGGTCGCGCCACCAGCGCAACAGCTCCACCAGCCGGGCGCAGGCGGGCACGGAGTAGGTGCGGCCGGCTTTCGCGGTTGAGAAGTGGATCAGCCCGCGCTCGAAGTCTACGTCGCCCCACCGCAACGACTCCGCCGATCCGCGCCGGCAGCCGGTCAGCAGCATGACTTGCCACAGCACCTGTTTCAATGGCCGGAGCCGTTGCACGCCGGCCCACCACGCGCGCAATTCGTCGTCGCTCAGTGCCCAGTCGCGCGGTTTGACCGGCGCGATGTCAACGGCGATGGTGGGGCACTCGGGTAGCTCCGGATTCACGCGTCGATGGTAGTTGTAAACCGCCCTGAACTGGCGCAGCACAAGGGATGCCAGCGCCTTCCCGTGCTTCCGCACCAGCGTCAGGTACAGGCCCCGCACGCCGGCGCGATCCTGCCCGATCTGCTCAAGACTCCTGCCTTGCCACTCCTCGAGGTATTTCCCGAGGGTGTACTCGTACAGCCGGCGCGTGCCGGGCGCCAGCGGCTTTTCATCCAGGTATCGCTGCCACGCCTCCCCCAAGGTGATCTTGCCGTCCGGCGCCGGGGGCTTCAGTTGCGCCCAGACTTTCAACGCCATGCGCTTGGCTTGCGCCGCGGTCAGCATGCCCAGGTTGCGCCGCACCAGCCGCCCTTCGATGCGCCGTTGCAGCCGGTAGGTTGCGCCGCGCTTCCCGATCCGCACCAGCAGTCCCGGCACGCCCTCTACTGCATACTCGCCCGGCGCCAGGGCGTCGATCGCTTCCTGCCGGCAGGGCACTGTGCGCTCCTTCTTGCCCTCCGGCGCCGTCCGCGCCGGCATCTCAATGACCTGCTGTCCGACCCTTTGATTCACGGCAATCACCAAAACTTGGGATACTTTTTGGGATACTCTTGCGGCTATTATAGGGGAGAAATCACGAAGAAACAAGAGGAACGTAACAGCTTGCCATTGACAGGCTTACAGTTACAGCCGAGGAAGCACGCGGAAGCGGTTTTTATTTCCTCCGGAGCAAAAGGCCGCAGGTTCGAATCCTGCCGGGCGTACCAGCCTCCCTCCTTCACCGCCCCGCAATTCCGGGCTGCAAACCCCTTCCCGGTAAGTCCCTTGATACAGGTATGCTCTCCGCCGCAACTCCGGAGAGAACCGAAGCAGGCCGAGGCATCCCTCACCAGGGCAAGCAGTCTGAGGCTCTCCCCGGTCCGCCCCTTGGCCCCCGGTCTTATCCCGACGTGCAGCTTCAACAATTCTTCCCCTCCTGACCGTTTCAACGGATGCGATGGAGGGATGAGGCAATCAAACGGAGCAAACGTGGAAACCCTTCTCGGTACTTGACACCGTCCCGCCAGGATCGTCCGGGCAGCAACCGCTTTATCCATGATCGACGCCCTCCGGGCGCCCCGAATCGGGCCCAGGGTGGCGGGCGGGGCCAAACATTACACCCCCGCATTTGCGCGCGTCTGCCAGAGGCGCTTCGCGGCGCGTGAGTTACCCCAAACCTTGAAAGGCCCTGCCTGCTTGTGCCGGGGGACAGGCGGGGAACACCTTCCACCCCGGGCCTTCTTGCCCGCGGGCAAAACGCGGGAGAAATTACAGACTTTGGCAAAGGGCGGAATTGGCCGAAAGGCCTCCGGGAGGTTCTCGGATTTCCGCACGGAAAAACAAAAACGGGAGAAGTCGTTTTCCGGACTTCTCCCCATTTGATTCCGGCAGCGCCGGACCGCCGGGAAATCAGAAAATCGGAATTTCTTTCACAATGTAGGTAAAAGAATCGGGGAAATCGCCCGCTGCGAAGATCAGCTGGGCCGTCTTCGGCTTCAGATTGAGCGGCGTGGGGCCGAAGACAACGGCGCCCCCGACAGAAAGGGTTGCATACCAGTCCCCCGGCCGGAACTCCGCCGCCACCTGATCTCCGTTCGTAAAACCGGGGATCGAAACTGATGGCGCCTTGCCATTGCCTTCGCCCCGGTACACGGTCACGTCCACCGAGGGCGCGGCGGCGGTGTGGTGCAGGATGAACCGTCCCTGGCCGGGCCGGGTGCGAGACAAGTCAATCTCGAAGCCGGACAGGGTCGGATCGCCGCTCGCCGACAGGTGGGCGGCGAGAGCGTAGGTCTTGCCCGCCGCCAGGTTGGGGTTGGCGCTCAGGGCGACGGAGCCGGAGCAAGGGTTCATCGAATTCGCCACATAAATCTGAACGATGTGCGGCCCCGGGGACAGCGTCAGCGGGCCGCCGACTGAGCCGAAGGTGAATCCGGTGACCACGCAGTTGCCATCCACGGCGATGTCCACCGGGAACCCGTTGGGCCCGGGAATGCCGTGCACAGCGTAAACATGGCGTTCTGCCCCATGGCAGGAACCGCCAGGGCGAGAAGAATCGCAAACAGAGATGCGGTCATGACTCTTCGCATTCTCTTTCTCCTTTTGTTCTTGCAATCATTGAGGACGATTTTAGCCCTCGCGCCTTGTGGATGATTTTCGGCACGCCCGGTTGTAAAGAATTTCGCGAATCCGGCTCCTGCGAATTCCGCGCAGAGGCGTATGCCGGAGTCGTATTTTTGCAAAAAATGATAACCCCCGGCCGGAAACCGTATCCTGGTGCGGACTTGCCGATATTAACGGGACTTCGGCCGGCGTCTCCGCCCGGCGCCGCGCCACGCGGAGCCAGTCCCGGCGCCATCGCCGGGCGCCCGTTCACAAAAGGCACATTGCCAGGGGAATCGCATCGCCCAGCCGGAAGTTTCTGTTACTGCCGGCGCGCGCCGGGCTGAAAGGCAGGCAGAGCCAGGGGGTCTTCGATCTCCTTCAGGCGCTGGAATTCGGCCAGCTCGCGCGCGGCATCCTCCTTGCGTCCGGCGCGGCGGTACGCCTGCGAAAGGTAGTAGTGGATCTGGGCGTTGCCTGAGACAAGCCGCGTGGCTTTCTCCAGCTTCGCGATCGCCGGCTCCAGCCGGCCCGCCGTCAGGTGCGCCTGTCCGATGCTGGCATGGCAGATCCAGCGGTAGCTGACCGGCACGAGTTCCAGCGCGCGCTCCAGGTGTTTCAGGGCCTCGTCGGGCTGCCCCTGGCGGATTTCCAGGTTGGCCAGCATCAGCAGCGCAGGCCAGTGGTCGGGCGTGTTCTCCACTTCCTGCCGGAACTCTTCGAGCGCCGCCTTCGGATCGCTCTCCATCAGGTACAAGGCGCGCGCGTAATGGACGCCGGGCGCGTTGGGGAATTTGCGGACCAGCTCGTCGTAGCCGGCCAGCGCCTCGGCGGGCCGTCCAGTCCCGCCAGCCCACGCAGCCTTGCCGGCAATGCGCACCATCTCGCGCTGCTCGGGCGTGAGGCTGCCGGAGTCGCGGTACACCGCCAAGGCGGACAACCCCATGATCTCTTCAATGGCGGGGTGGTCGATTTTCTTCTTCGACAGCGGATACATCTTCCCCATCGCCTCGTCGAAGGAGCCGCGCGCCAGCAGCAGCCGTGCGGCCTTCACGCGCACCGCCACCTCGAAATCCAGGTTCGCCCCCAGCCCGAGCTGCTCGCCTTTGGCGATGTCGGCCAGCCCCTGTTCGACATTGTCGAGCTCCGCCTCGCACAGCCCGAGCAGCGCCCAGGCGGTGCCGATGCGCGGCGCCAGCTCCAGTCCCTTGCGGAGCGCGTGGGTTGCTTCCGCGTACCGTTCCAGCTGATACAGCGCCGCGCCCATGTACAGCCAGCCGTCGACCCAGGCCGGGCGGATTGTCAGCGCCTCGCGATAAAGCCGGACCGCCTCGGCGGGGTTGGCATCGAGCACCTGCTCCGCCCGGCGCGCCAGCTGCTCGAAGCGCTCGAATTGCGACGCCTGCCCCGAGGCGGTGGCGCAGAGGCAGAAAGCGACGAAGAGAATCGCCGCGGTTCGCGTCATCGCCCGGGTTATACGGCTCGCCCCTGACATCCCACTCTCCTTCATAGCACAGGCCCCGCCCGGTATCATGAGGATTGATGGGCGCGCTGGTCCTGCTTGCGTTCCTCGCCGTGCCCGTTGCGGCGCAGGCGCCCTCGCCCGAGCAGCTGTTCCGGGAAGCCGTCGAGGCGCAGCAGCGCGGCGACGACGCGCTCGCCATCCGGAAATACCAGTCGCTGCTGAAGCTCGCGCCCAATGTCCCCGAAGTCCATGCCAACCTTGGCGCGGCCTATGCGCGGCTGGGGCAGTTCGAGAACGCCATTCGCCACTACCGCGCCGCGCTGGCGCTCGATCCCTCCAACCAGCCGTTGCAGTTCAACCTCGCGCTGGCGCATTACAAGCAGCAGAACTATCGCGAGGCGGCGCGGCTGCTGGAGCCGTTGTCCTCCGCGGCGCCCGGCGACCTGCGCCTGGCGCTGTTGCTGGCCGATTGCTACAACCGCACGGGACAGGAAGCCAGGACCGTGGCCCTGCTCGGCCGGCTGGAAACGGCCCATCCGGACGATCTCGCGCTGAAATGGCTGCTGGGCGCAGCGCTGGTCCGCACCGGCAAGAAGCAGGAAGGCATCCTCCGGCTGGACCTGCCGGCGCGGCAGGGGCGAAGCGCGGAAGCCTGCCTGCTTGCCGGCCAGACAGCCATGGAGATCCATGAATACGAACTCGGGCGCGAATACGCAGAGCTGGCTTTGAAGGTCAATCCCGAGCTGCCCGGCGTGTGGACGCTGGCGGGAATGACGCGGCACTACCTGGCCGACAACGACGGCGCCGTGGAGGCCTTCCGCAAGGCGCTGGCAGCCAATCCGGATGACTTCGAGGCCCACCTCGGCATGGGCACCGTTCTCATCGTGCAGCGGGATCTGGAGGGCGCTCGCACGCATCTCGAAAAGGCCCTGAAATTGCGGCCCGCCGACAAGCTGGCCCACTACCAGATGGGCAGGCTGGAGCGCGCCGCCGGCAACATCGAGGCCGCCGTCCGGCATCTGGAGCTGGTGGTGAAGGCCGACCCCGACTGGCCGCAGCCTCACATCGAGCTTTCCGCGCTGTACTTCAAGCTGAACCGACCCGAAGACGGCGAGCGCGAGCGCGCCATCTTCGACAAGCTGAATGCCAAGGGGCAGTAAGCGCGCCGCGCGGCCGCGGCTCCTGACGGGCGCGGACATAGCGCTGTTCGAGGATCGGAAGCCCCGCTTCGGGCAACGCCCGGCGCCTCACCAAGCGACGCGCGGGATCATGAGTTACTCGCCCGCGGCCCCGCGGGATTGCCAAGACTGTTTCGCAGAACCTGGCCGCGGGCGGGCCTTGGCCCCGAAGAGCCGCGTCCGCGCAGCGCCGGAGGCGCGAACCGGATGTCACCGGGCCCAGGCGAGGCCGTCGGCGTCCTTGCCGGCGGGGATCAGCGTCTCCAGTTTCCAGTCCGAGGTGCGGATGGCGGCGATCTGCCCGCTGCGGTCGCAGGAGACGTAGACCATCTTGCCGTCGGGCCGCATGAGCGCCATCTGCGGCGATGGCGGCACGTCGATCCGGTGCACGACGGAGCGCGAGCCGAGATCGACCACTGCCACCTGGTTGGCACGGGGCATGGCCACGACGAGCATGCGGCCATCGGGCGTGGGGGCGGTTCCGTAGCCCGTGGAGGGCAGCGGGATCCAGTCCGCCACTTTGTTGGTAGCGGTGTCGATGACGGCCAGCCGCGGCGTGCGCTGGTCGGAAGTAAACACGTGCTTGCCGTCGGGCGAGATCGAGATGCGCTGTACGATTTCGGCGACGGGAATCACGGTGACGAGCTTGCGGGCGCGAAGGTCGAGCACGGAAACGCTGCCCGGGCCGACGTTGGCCGTGTAGGCGCGGCGGTTGTCCGGGGCGATGGCGAGCATATGGGACTCGGCCGCGCCGGTGGGGATCTCGCCGACGACCTTCAGAGTGGCGGGGTCGATCACCGTGACCGAGTTCGCGATTTCGGTGGTCACGTAGAGCAGGCCGTCCTTCGGACCGATGAGCGGGCAGTGGGGGCGGAGGCCGCGGCCAAGGTCGATTTCCGAAACGAGGCGCCGTTCAGGAATGTCAATGACGGCAATGGCGCGGCCGTCGGTGCCGGGGCGGCCGACGCCGGAGTTGCCGAACACGGGGACGAAGGCGCGCCGGCCGTCGGGCGAGGCGATCACCTCATGGCCGGTAACGCCGTTGACGGGGATGTTGGCGACCATGCGGCCGGCGGCCGGGTCAATGATGCCAAGGCTGCGGTCGCCCTTGTTGGCGACGAGAAGCAACCCGCCGGCGAAGGTCTGCGCAGAGAGGACGGAGACGGCGAGGCAGCCCGCGGCAATGGAGAAGAGGAACCCGGACATCGTGCGTTGATCGTACAGGGCAAAGACGGGCGGAGTCAATCCGGGCGGCGGGCGGGGCGGCAGGCAACTGTCCGGACCGCGAGGCTTTGCAGCACGGCCGGCGAAAGCAGCAGAAGGTGGAGAAGCACGGATGTCCCGGTCATCGCCGAGGCTGCGGAGAAGAGCAAGGCCGGCGCGGCGGCCCTCACTCGGGTTCGCGCACCGGGACGACGCGGTCAGCGGAAACATTTTCGAGCACTTGTGTTTTGCCCGAGGGCCAGCGGATTTCCACACGGTCGGCCGCGGCATGGGGCCCCAGGCCGAAGCGCACCGGGCCGTGGCTGGAGGACGCGTAGCCGAGGCTTGTGGTCATGTGGTTCCACTGCGGCCCCAAAGGCGTGTCCACGCGGATGAGGGCGCCGATGCCGTCGCGGTTGCTTTTGACGCCCTCCAGCTGAAAGGCGATCCAGTGCCCTGCGCCGGGTGAACGATTGAACCAGATCTCCGCCGGGCTGGCCAGCGCCGAGACCACCACGTCCATGCGCCCGTCGCCGTCGAAGTCGCCGAAAGCGAGGCCGCGGTGGCGCGCCGGCGGCACGGCGTTGAGGCCCGCCTCGGCGGTGAGCGCCTGCCAGCCGCCCTTCGGCCCGAGATTGCGGAAGACCGTGTTGTGCTGCTCGACGACATTGCCGGGGAGGGGACGGGCGAGGACATCGCCCCGGGAGACGAAGAGGTCCTTCCAGCCGTCGTTGTCGAAGTCGACGAAGCCGACGCCGAAGCCCGCCATCTGCATCACCTGCTCCCGCAGCCCGGTGGCGGAGGTCACCTCCGTGAATCCCTTCGCGCCAAGGCCGCGGAAAAGCGGGAAGGTTTGCCGCTGCAATGCGGCGAAAACGATGTCCGGAATTCCGTCGTTGTCGAAGTCGCGGAAATCCGTGCCCATTCCGGAAATAAACAATCCGTCTTCGGCCAGGGCGACGCCGGACTGGAAGGCCGTTTCTTCAAAACGGTCGCCTTTATGGTGGAAAAGGAAGTTATAAAGATAGTCGTTTGTGACGAAAATATCGGGCCGGCCGTCGCCGTCGTAATCCGCCATCGCCCCGCCCATCCCCTTGCCGACCTTTGCGCGGACGCCCCACGCGGCGGAGACGTCCTCGAACCTGCCGCCGCCCCGGTTCAGGTAAAGCTGGTTCGGCGTGCCTTTGTACATGCGCGGGCTGCAATAGTCGCTCTCGCCTTTGTACTCGCACAGCGGCTCGGTCCTGGAGTCCCATTGAAGGTAGTTGACGACGAAAAGGTCGAGCAGCCCGTCCTGGTTGACGTCCACCCAGACGCCGCCGATGGCCCAGAGCGGGCCGAACTCAGGGTCGGGCTGGTTGCTGATGCCGGCCTTCCCGGTCACATCGGAGAAGGTGCCGTCGCCGTTGTTTCGGTAAAGGAACTTGCGGTGAACGCCGCCGACGAAGAGATCGGGCCACCCGTCGTTGTCATAGTCGCCCGCGGCGGCGCAGTGGCTGTACCAGGAGCCGGCGAGCCCGGCGGCGTCGGTCACGTCCGTGAATTTGCCGCCGCCATCATTGCGGAACAGCCGGTTGCGGTATTTCGGGTCGTCTTTCCTGAGCGTCTCGAGGTTGGCCCCGTTGGTGAAGAAAATGTCGGGCCGCCCATCGCGGTTGTAGTCGAACACGGCCACTCCGCCCGCCATGGTGGCGGGCACGCGCCTCGGCTTCACCTCGCCGTGTTCGAGGCGGAAATCCACCGGCGAGAATTCGAACCGGATTCTTGCCGCGCCGGCCTGGCCCGCCGCCCTGTCCGTGGCCAGATGCAGCAAGGACCACGATGCAATCCCGGCCAGCGCGAGACTTGCCATCCACCGCACGCCGTGCTTCACTGATCCCATTCGACCAAAAAAGCGGGGGCGCCCGCAGGCGCCCCCGCTTCCATTCCAGGGTTCGGAGTTGCCGCTCAGAAGGTGTACTTGAGCGTGAACTCCGTCACGCGGCGGCCGACCGTGAACAGCGGTTTGCCGCTCGTGATCTTGTTCTGGTTGGTCCGCGCGAGCGTACCATTGGCCGAGAAGTTCAGCTGGATATCCTGGTTGCCCGCCGCGCCGAATTGCGGCAGCGGGTGATTCAGCCAGTTGAACGCCGAGAACCGGAACTGGATTTTCTGGCGCTCTGTGATGCTGAACGTCTTGTACATCGCGAGATCGCTGTTGAAGAACGCGGGCCCCTTGATGTACGGCCAGATGATGTCGCCGTTCAACCCGTTGCCTGGCGGCGGGGCGAAGCAGGCGGGGTTGAAGTAGTGTCCGTCAGGCAGGTTCTTCCGCGGGTCGCAGATGACCTTGGGAATCAGCGTGACGGAGTTGGTGCCGAGCTGCCGCTGGTTGGTGAAGTCGCCCGGCCAGAGCGCATTGAGCGTGCCGCCCGTGTTGGGCTGGATCGGCGCGCCGCTTTGCATCTGGGTGATGCCGCTGATGGTCCACCCGTTCACCACCCCGCCATAGAACTTGTTCTTGGTGGGGACGGTGGGCAGGTTGACGACATAGGCGGCATTGAAGACGTGCGTGCGGTCCCAGCTGAGCACGCCGTAGTTCTCCTTCAGGCCGAAGGGCCACAGCGTGGCGCCGGAACTTGCGCCGTTGTCCGAAACGTTGTCCCGGATGCCGAGGACCTTGCTGAAGGTGTAGTTCGTCGTGAACGTGACCCGGCCGGACTGTTTTTGCCACGTGGCGATAAACGCGTTGTAACGCGAGTAGCTGCCGTGGCTGATCAACGACACGTCGCTGTAGTTGGCCAGCGGCCGGTAGTCATTGACCGGGAAGTCGGAAGACGCCGGGTCCAGGATCTGGCCGGTCTTCGGGTTCGGCCCGAAGAAGGCCTTGAACGGGATGGCGTTGATGTTGGTGAGGGCACCGCGGATCAGCATATCCTCGCTGCGGTTGCCCTGATACTGGAACTCCGCCACGCTCCGCCAAGGCAGCCGGCGCGAGATGGTGAAGTTGTAGGTCCAGGTATAGGGCACGCGGTCGTCACCCTTCTGAAGCGGGGAGACAGACGAGCCGAGGCCCTACGGGCCCAAGGCCGGCGAGTACTGCTTGAACTGGTGCCAGCCCACGCAGCAACCCCACACGGTGGTGTACTGCGGGATGTCCAGGGGCGCGCTGTAAGCCTGGCCGCTGACCGAGTTGTAGGCGATCTGGTAGCGGTATAGGCCGGCGCCGCCGCGCAGCACCGTCTTGCCGTCGCCGAACAGGTCGTAAGCAAAGCCGAAGCGCGGCTCGGGGAAGAGCGTGCGCGACGGCCAGCCGGACTTCGGGATCGACTTGTCGATGGCGTTCCAGACGTGGCCGGTCCAGGACTTGGCGTTCGACGTGTTGTCGTAGCGCGCCGGATCCCAGACGGCAAGGCCGGGGTGGTTGCCGAGCGGCACCCAATTGCCCAGGTGCTCGAAGCGCATGCCCAGCGTGAGCGTGAGGCGCCGCGTCACCTTCCACTGGTCGCTCACGTAGAACGCCCAAGTGTAATACTTGAAGTCGGTCACCGGGGCATCCTGCATTTGGCCGAACTGGGTGATGCGCCCCGTAATCCAGTCCGCCAGCGGGTTGCCGGTGCTGCGCGCGCCCCAGTTCTCGAAGGCCGCGCCGCCCTGCGTGGTCATGTCATATCCGCCGCCGGTCTGGTTGTTGCGGGCGAAGTCCCAGTAGAAGCCGGTTTTCAGGGTGTGGGTTCCCCACAGCTTGGTCAGGTTGTCGCTGATGTTCGGCGTATCCGACAGCTTGCCGAATGCGTTGGCGCCGCCTGCGCTCCAGGGGGCGCCATACGGATAGGTGGCGAAGCCGACCGCGGCGTTGCCCCAGCCGTAGGTGTTCGGGATCTGAGGGAGGAACGGGTTCTTGAAGAGTCCGGTCATCGTGAAGCCAATCTTGTCCGGGTTGACGGCGTCCGGGTTGACCAGCTTCACCGGGTTCAGGAACCGGGCCTTGGCGAAGATGAACTCGTTCGTCAGGGTCGGGCTGAACACATGAACGAGGTTGGCATTGAGCACATCCGCCTTTTGCCGCGCGTCCTGCGGCGAGGGATAGGGCAGGGCGCTGGGCATCGTCCACCAGATCGCGATGGGGTTGTGCTGGAGCTCGGACTGATGGTTCCAGCTGAAGAACAGCTTGGTGTTCTGGCTGATGTTGTAATCCCCGCGGACGCGGTACTCCCACCGGTCCTGAGGCGGATTGGCCAGGTACTGATAGTTCGACCCGGTCGCGTTGGTTCGCGGATCGGTGTTGGGCTTCGGGAACAGCTTCAGGTACGCCATCGAGTCCTTGTCGAAATAGCTCTGCGGAATCATGCCGCCAGGGAAGGAAACGCCATCATTGAGGGCGTTGCCGCCGGGCAGCACGTTGGCCTGGCTTCGCGCATTGGCGAAGTTCGGGCCGAGCGTATCCAGGTACTCGCGGCTGAAGTTGCCCTTCAGCATTTCGTCGGTCGGGACAAAGTAGCTTCGCAGCTCGCCGACCGGCTGCTGTTTCATGTACTCATAGGCCGTGTAGAAAAACAACTTGTCGCGGTTCTTGTTGAAACCGGTGCCGGGGATGAGCACCGGGCCGCCAAGGTCGCCGCCGGGGTAGAAGAACTTGTCCACCTGGTAATCCGGAGACTCCTTCTTGATCCCCTGGCTCTTCTGGTAGCTGTCGAGCGCGTTGAACTCCCCGTGCCGCGCATACAGGTAGGCGCTGCCGTGGAACTGCGCGCCGCCGCTCTTGCCGATCGCCTGGAACGTGATCGGCCCCTTGGCGAACTCCGCGCCATACGCCGAGGTGAGAACCGTGACCTCCTGCACCTGGTTCTGGTTGATGTTGGCCGTCTGCGTGCCCTGGTTGCCCGGGTCGAGCAGGTTCGCGCCATCCGAGGTCATCGTCATGGCGCCGTTCGGCTGCGTGCCCGCCGCCGAGAAAGCGCCGATCGGGCCGCTGTTGGTGGCGGTCACGTAGCTGTTCCACATGGTCTGGCCCAAGCCGCTCGTCATCGCCATGCCCGGCATGATCTTGATCAGCTCGGCGGCGTTGCGGCCGACGATGGTCAGGTCTTCCACCATCGTGCGGTTGAGCGTCTGGCTGAACTGGCCGGTGTCGACGGGAACCACCACTTCAGCCGCCTCGGAGACCTGGATCTCCTGCTTCGTTCCGGCAACCTCCATGACAAGATTCGGCAGGGTCACGGAAGCGCCCTGGGTCAGAAGGATCCCTTTGCGCTCCAGTGTCTCCAGCCCCGGGAACGAAATCGTCACCGTGTACGTGCCCGGCGGAACCGACGGGAACGTAAACACGCCGCTCGAGTTCGTCACCGTTTCACGGGTGATGCCGCTCGCCTCATTCTTGAGTACTACCTTTGCGTTTGGCACCACGCCGCCTGTGCGATCCACCACAGTGCCACTGATGGACGCGCTGCCGTACTGGGCCATGACGGGTGTCGCCAGAACTGCCAGTAGCAGTAACGCCATGGCAACGGCGCCAAACTGCCCCAGCCAGTCCCGCGATCCCCGCATGGCGGATTGGTTAACCGTTTCAAGTGTCGTCTTCATTGGACCCCTTGCGTGTTTCAAATCAGACCGGAGCCTGCGGCGCCAGACAACAACGCCGCAAATAGAACCCGATCAAGCCAAGTATATTGCGCTGCCTCTAATGTGTCAATATTATTGCGGGGTATGGAGCTGTGGCTCAAATCTGACTGCCACGAACAGATTAAGACTTTGGAATTTAACGGGACAACGGCACGTCGGCGGTCCTTGTTCAACCGATTGAAACACAATGCCTTGACTGCTTCGCACACCCTGACCGGATGGAGCGGTAACAGGTCTGAAGTGCGAACAATCCCGGCGCGAAAATTCGAAGGCCCTGGCCCCTCCGCCGACACGGCCTCAGGGACATCCGCCCCGGCGAGGCAGAGGCGGCTGTAAGTTGGATTTTGGGCGCCCGACCAAAAGATCCAACGGGCACGATACGCCGGAGGTCAGGCAGTGTCCGCCCTCGTCGTCAGTCAGAACTCCGGGTGGGTTCAATTGCACTCCCGCTCCGGGCCCGCCGGGCTTTCAGCGCTCTTTCGCGCCGGGAGCAGGCACACCCACAATGCGCCGCAGACGTCAGCGCCGGGAGCGGACAAGCCTTCCGGTGCGGGAACTCCTGTATGCGCTACCAGCCTCGTTCCCGTCCCAAGGCAGGGCAGCCGCCCGGGAGTCATTAAGATGCTGAGGAGCCATCCCGATGACCGGCCGTGCGCCTTTCCGTCAGCCCTGATGCCGGAGCCATTTCTCCAGCCAGTGGTGCTGCCGGGCCGGCGGCGGAACAGGAGCCTTTCTGGCGGCGGGTGGACACGGGAAAGGCGCCGCGCGGACGCCGCATCGCTGCCGGACTGCCCTATTCGCCGATGACCGTCACGGTGACTTCCCGCTGCCGGGGCCGGTCGTCGAAATCGCACAGCACCACCTGCTGCCATGTCCCCGTGTGCAGCCGGCCGTTGGTCACAGGAAATGTTTTCGAGGCGCCCATCAGGGCGCTGCGCAGGTGGGCGAACCCGTTGTGATCGCCCCAGCGCGCATTGTGCGCATAGCGGTCGTGCACCGGCGCGATGCGATCGAGCGCCTCCCGCAGATCCGCCACTGCGCCGGGCTCGTACTCGATCGTCGTCACCCCGAGCGTCGAGCCGAGCCCGCTCACGTTGACGATGCCCGTGCGGATTCCGCTTTCAGCCACGGCGCGCTCCACCTCGCCGCTGATGTCGATCACGTCGCACATGCCGCGCGTCGACAGCCGGATCGTCTTCTGATACACGCCCATCACCCGCCAGACTAGCCGATCCCGCACCGGGCGCGCCCGGCGCCGCCGGGCGCTGCCGGCACGGCCGCCTGCAGGGTGACCAGCGGCGGCGGGGCCGCACTCCATGCAACGCCCTCCTCCTGCGGGAACAGGGAAAGCTGACCCCAGGCCAGCGCGGCGCGGTCCTGGCCGGCGGCGAAGCCGAACTCCTGGCGGATGCGGTCCACCCGGAGCTGCAACAGGCGGCGCAGGCTCCCGTCGGCGTAGGCGCTGCGCGCGAACATCCGCTCGTAGCGCCGGGTGAGCGGACGGAACTCGCGGCGGAGAAATTCGAGAAAGACTGCGCGCGCCGGCCCGCGCAGAAAAACCATTTGCGCGCCGAAATGTTTGGCCCCGGCGGCCCGCGCCGCCTGCGCCACGGCCTCGAGCATTCCCTCGCCGTCGTTGATCCACGGCAACACCGGGCTGGCGAAGACGGCCGTTTCGATGCCCGCCGCCGCCAACCGCCCGAGCGCCCGCAGCCGCAGCGACGGGCGCGGGGCGAGCGGCTCCAGCCGCCTGGCCAGCCCCTCGTCGAGCGTGGTCACGGTGAAGTTCACGCGCAGCCGGTTGCGTTCGGCCAGCCGCAGCAGCACGTCCAGGTCCCTTGTGACGAGATCCGACCTGGTTGTCAGCGCCACGCGCAGGCCGGCCTGCCGCGCAAGCACCTCCAGCACGGCTCGCGTCACTCCCCGGCGCCGCTCGGCCGGCTGGTAAGGGTCGGTGGCCGTGCCGATGGCGATCCATTCGCCGGCCTTGACGGCGCGCAGCTCGCGCTCGAACAAATCCTTGCGGAATTGTTTTACGAAGACGATCCGCTCGAACGCCTCCGCGTCCAGCTCCATGAATCCGTGCGTGTAACGCGCGTAACAGTAGCGGCAGCCGAACTCGCAGCCGCGGTAGGGGTTGATTGTCCACTCGAACGGCATCAGGCTGCCCGCCTGGCAACGGTTCAGCAGCCTGTCCGCCGGGAGCACCCGGTATTCGGTCCGGCGCTTTTCGAGCAGCACCGGCGCCTCTCTTGCTCTGGCCGCCAGTCCTCCTGCCATGGCCTTATATTCGCCTTTTGTTCGCTGTTTGTCAAGCCTGTGGTGCGGTGATAGATTTGTGCCATGCGAGCCAACCGCAGGACGTTTCTGAAATCCGCCGCCGCCCTGCCGGCGGCCGCCACCCTCCAGCCGCAGGGCGCGGCGGCGGGGTCATCCATTGAATGGCCGCGCGTGTTCCGGGGACCCGCGCTGGCCACCATCGCCATGCCCCTGGGCGGCATTGCCGCCGGCTCGATCTCGCTCGGCGGCCGCGGCCAGCTGCGCGACTGGGAAATCTTCAACCGCCCCGACAAAGGCAACCAGCCGGGCTATGCCTTTGCGGCGATTCGCGCCGAAACGGCTGGCCGGCGCCCCGTTCTTCGCATTGCCGAGGCGCGCATTCTGCCGCCGTATGAAGGCGCCTCGGGCCTGGGGACGGGGAACGCCCCGGGGCTGCCCCGCCTGCGGGCGGCCACGTTCACGGCCTCGTACCCGCTGGCGCGGATCGACTTTGAGGACGGCAGGCTGCCGGTGCGGTTGGCGCTGGAGGCTTTTTCGCCGGTCGTCCCCCTGGATGCCGAAGAATCGGGACTGCCTGCTGCGCTGCTGCGGTACATTGTGGTGAACCCAGGCAGCGTTGCGGCGGCGGTGAGCCTCTGTTTCTCCATCGAGAACCCGTTCCGCACCGGGCCCGAAGCCGGCGCCGCGCGGCCCGCCGGGGATGCGCGGCGGAATGAAATGCGCCGGGACGATCTGATGGCCGGCCTGGTGATGACGAACCCGGGCATGGGTGCGGACGACCCTGCGGCAGGCGAATTCGTGCTCGCCGCCGTGGATCCGGGGGCCGCGCTCTGGCGGGGCTGGCCGCGTTCGCGGTGGTTCAACAGCCCGATGCTGTTCTGGGACGCGTTCAAGGCGGACGGGCGGCTCGGGCCCGAGCCTGCCGAAGCCGGCCCGGTGGGCGCGGTTTCCATCACCCGGGAGATCCCTGCCGGCGGCTCGGCGCGCTTCGAATTCGTGCTCGCCTGGCGCTGTCCGAACCGGACGCCCGCCCGCTGCGGCTGGCGCGCGTCCAAGGGCAACGAGAACACGGTCATCGGCAATCACTACGCGGCGCGCTTTCCGGACGCCTGGTCGGCCGCGCGGTATTTGTCGGCGAATCTCGCCCGGCTCGAGCAGCGCACGCGGGCCTTCGTGGATGCGATGAAAGCCGCCACGATTCCCGGCTGCATCAAGGACGCCGCCATGAGCAACCTGTCGACCTTCGCCACGCAGGTCTGCTTCCGCACCGCCGACGGCGAATTCCACGCCTTCGAGGGGGCGAATGACAAGAGCGGCTGCTGCTACGGCTCCTGCACGCATGTCTGGAACTACGAGGCGGCCACCAGCCACCTGTTCCCCTCGCTCGCCCGCAGCCTGCGCAACGCCTCCTTCGGCCATATGATGGACGAGCGCGGCGCCATCCATTTCCGGGAAATTCTGCCGAAAGGGACCGGCCATTCCGGCCTCGCCGCCGCCGACGGGCAGATGGGGCAGGTGATGAAAGTCTGGCTGGATTACCGCCTGTCGGGAGACAAACAATGGCTCGCTGAAATCTGGCCTGCGGTGAAAAAAGCCGTGGAATTTTGCTGGATTCCCGGAGGCTGGGACGCCGACCGCGACGGCGTGATGGAAGGCGCGCAGCACAACACCTATGACATCGAGTTCTTCGGGCCGAACCCGCAATGCGGAATTTACTATCTCGGCGGGCTGCGCGCCGCGGCCGAGCTGGCCCGCGCCGCGGGCGACGGCGAGTTCGCCTCGCACTGCGAAGACCTCTACCGCCGCGGCTCGGCATGGATCGACGCCAATCTGTTCAACGGCGAGTATTACATCCAGAAGGTGCGGGGAATCCCGCGCCCGGCCATCGCGGAAACGCTCGTTTCCACGATGGGCGCGGACGATACGGAAAAACCGGACTACCAGCTCGGCGAGGGTTGCCTCGCCGACCAGCTCATCGGCCAGTACCAGGCCGACCTGTGCCGCCTGGGGCTGTTGCTGCGCCGCGAGAACACCCTCGCCACGCTGCGTTCCATTTACCGGTACAACCGGCGGCCCTCGCTGGCCGAGCACGAAAGCGTGCAGCGGACCTACGCGCTGAACGACGAGGCCGCGCTGCTGATCTGCGATTACGGCAAGGCGCCGCGCCCGCGCATTCCCTTCCCTTATTTCGCCGAGGCCTGGACGGGCATCGAGTACCCGGTGGCCGCGCAGATGATCGGCATGGGCATGGTGGAGGAGGGCGTCACGCTGATTGAAAGCGCCCGCCTGCGCCACGACGGGGTGAAGCGCAACCCATTCGACGAGCCCGAGTGCGGCCACCACTACGCGCGAGCTCTTTCGGCATGGAGCGCCGTGGTGCTGTATTGCGGCTTCTTTGCCAACGTGGCGGCTGGCGCGGTGGAGATCCGGCCTGCCGTGGCGCGGAGGCCGTTCCGCGGGTTCTGGAGCACGGCCACCGGGTGGGGCGTGTTCGAGGTCGGCGCCGCCGCGGCGCGCGCCGAGCACCCGCCGGTGCGGATCGAAGCGGTCGAGGGGCGGCTCGAGGTCGCCTCGCTTGAGGCGGACGGCAGGAACGTGCCGTTGCGCGCGCCCGTGACGGTCGCGCCGGGCAACCCGCTCCGCGCCTGATCAACGCGGCGTGATCAGCCCGCCGAGCCTGTCCGCTTCGCTGCTGCCGGCTCGCGGAAACAGCGGCGACCACGCCTCGAGATATTTCAGCCCGGAGCCGGTATTGAAAATCACGATTTTTTCCTCCGGGCGCAGGAACCCCTCGCGCAACAGCCGTTCGAGCGCGGCGAAGCAGGCCGCCCCTTCCGGGCACGGGAAGATTCCTTCCATGCGGCCGACGCGCGCTCCCGCCTCGAGCGCCTCGCGGTCGTCCACCGCCACGCAGGTCCCGCGGCTGGCGCGCACGATCCTCAAAATGAGGAAGTCCCCGAGCGGCTTGGGGACGCGGAGGCCCGAGGAAATCGTTTGCGCATTTTGCCAGAATTCCGCCCTTTCCTTGCCCTCCTGGAACGCCTTGACCACCGGCGCGCAACCGCTCGACTGCACGGCGATCATCTTCGGCCTCTCGCTGCCGATCCAGCCGAGCGCCTCCATCTCGTCGAACGCCTTCCACATGCCGATGAGGCCCACGCCGCCGCCGGTGGGGTAGAAGACCACGTCCGGCAGCCGCCACTGCATCTGCTCGGCGATCTCGTAGCCCATCGTCTTCTTGCCCTCGACGCGGTAGGGCTCCTTCAGCGTGTTGATGTCGAACCAGCCCTCGCGCTGGCGGCCCTCGGCCACCATACGGCCGCAATCGCTGATGAGCCCGTCGACCAGCGTCACGCGCGCGCCGTAGCTCTCGCACTCGATGTAGTTGGCCTGCGGCACGTCGCGGGGCATGAAGATGTGCGCCTCGATGCCGGCCGCCGCGGCGTAGGCCGCCGCCGCCCCGGCGGCGTTGCCAGCGCTGCCGATGGCCACTTTCTTCACGCCGAGCTCGCGGCACATGGAGATGCAGCAGGCCAGCCCGCGCGCCTTGAACGACGCCGTCGGGTTCAACCCCTCGTCCTTGATCCACACGTTGGCGGCGCCGAGGGATTCGCCGTAGCGCCGCGCGCGGATCATCGGCGTCCAGCCCTCGCCGAGAGTCGCGATCGAGGCCGGGTTCGCCACCGGCAGCACCGGCGCGTATCGCCACATCGAGGCCGGCGCCTGGGCGAGCCATTCCCGGCTCCAGCTCCGGCGCACGGTGTCCAGGTCGTACCGCGCCAGCAGCGGCCCCCCGCACTCGCACAGGTTCCACAACCGCCCGGCTTCGTGCCGCGCGCCGCACAGGCTGCACTCCAGGTGAGTCAGCGTAGTCATCTCTTCGAGCATACTAGTGTCATGTCCCTGTGGATCCGCATCTGCACCGCCTGCCTTTCCCTTGCCGCCTTCGCCGCCCAGCCGCTGGACGAAGGCTACACGAAGAAAATCCGCGAAGCGACCACCAGCCCGATGTTCCTGACCGAGCTGGTCGATCACCTGCCCGCCTCGGCGTCGGTTCCCACGCCGGAGAAGTTTCTTGGCTATATCGCCGGGGCGGAAAACCGGCTCACCTACGCAAAAGACATCCACCGATACATGCGCGAGCTGGCGCGGACCTCGCCCCGCATCCGCGTCCATTCCATCGGCCAGACCGAGGAAGGGCGCGAGATGATCGTCGTGCTCGCATCGAGCGAGGAGAACCTCAAGCGCCTGGACCGGCTGAAGCAGATCACCGCGCGGCTGGCCGACCCGCGCCGCACGCCGGATGCCGAGGCGGAGAAGCTCATCAGCGAAGGCGTGCCGTTCTACTGGGCCACCGGCGCCATCCACTCGCCTGAAACCGGGTCTCCGGAGATGCTGATGGAGCTGGCCTACCGGCTTGCCGTCACCGAGTCGCCTTTCTACGACAACCTGCGCCGCAACCTGGTCATCATGAACACGCCGGTCATCGAGGTCGACGGACGCGAGCGCATGGTGGACCTGTACCGCTGGCGCAAGGCGAATCCGGGCAAGACCCCGCCGCCGCTGCTGTACTGGGGCAAGTACGTCGCCCACGACAACAACCGCGACGGCATCGCGCTTTCCCTCGCGCTCAGCCGCAACATCAACGCCGCGTTCCTCGACTATCACCCGCAGGTCGTGCACGACCTGCACGAGTCCGTGCCCTTCCTGTACACGTCCACGGGCATGGGGCCGTACAATGCGTGGCTCGACCCGATCGAAATCAACGAGTGGCAGAAGATGGCGTGGCACGAAGTGGAGGAGATGACCCGGCGCGGCGTGCCCGGCGTGTGGACCTGGGGATTTTACGACGGCTGGGGCGCCAACTACATGATGCAGGTCGCCCACGGGCACAACGCCATCGGCCGCTTCTACGAGACCTTCGGAAACGGCGGCGCCGACACGCGCGAGCGCACCGTTCCGCCCGCGCAGACGCAGCGGGCCTGGTACCGTCCCAACCCGCCCCTGCCGCGGGTGAAATGGTCGCACCGGAACAACGTGAATTTGCAGCAAAGCGCGCTGCTCATTTCCCTCGATTTCACCGCCAGAAACCGCGAAACATTTCTCCGCAATTTCTGGCTGAAAAGCAAACGCAGCGTGGCCAAGGCCGTGACGGAAGGCCCGGCCGCCTATGTGATCCATCCTTCGCCGCGGCCGAATGAAGCCGCCAGCCTCGCCGCCCAGCTCATGCTGCACGGCGTCGAAGTCCACCGCCTCGACCAGGAGACGGAAGCGGGCAAGGCGAAATTCCCCCGCGGCGCCTTCCTTGTCCGCATGGATCAGCCTTACTCGCGCCTGGCGGACATGTTTCTCGACCGCCAGTATTACAACCCCAACGACACGCCGCCCTACGACGACACCGGCTGGACGCTGGGCGCGCTGCGCAACGTGCCCGTCACCCGGGTCACCGACACGGAGATCCTGAAGGCGCCCGCCACGCTGCTCTCCGCGCCGCCGAAGCCCGAAGGCGGCATCGCCGGCGAAGGGAACATCTTTGTGGTGGAGCACAACGCCGACCGCGCCCTCGCCACCTTCCGCTACCGCCTGCGGGACGTGCGCTTCCTCGCCGCGGAAAAGCCGTTCGAGGCCGCAGGCAGGAAATTCCCGGCCGGCAGCTTCATCCTTCCGGCGGAAAACAACCCCGCCAATCTCCGCTCGCGGGTCGAGCAGGCCGCGCGGGAAATCGGCCTTTCCGTCCAGGCCCTGGCCGAGATGCCCAAAGTGGACACGCACCCGGTGGCGGCGCCGCGCATCGCGCTCGTCCACACCTGGACCAACACGCAAAACGAAGGGTGGTTCCGGCTCGGGCTGGAATCGACCGGCGTGCCTTATTCCTACATCTCCGTGCACACGCTCCGGGACACGCCGAACCTGCGCGAGAAATACGACGTGATCGTCCTCGGCCCGGTGAGCGCTGATTCGCGCCGCCTGCTCCAGGGCATCCCGCGGCGCGGCGAACCGATCCCGTGGAAGGCATCCGAGCTGACCCCGAACATCGGCACTTCGCCTGACCAGACCGATGACATCCGCGGCGGCATCGAGCTGGAGGGGCTGGCCAACATCCGCAAATTCGTCGAAGAGGGCGGGCTGTTTGTCACCATTGCAGGCAACGCGTCCCTGCCGATCGACTTCGGCCTGGTTGAAGGCGTCACCATCGAGCCGACGCGCGAACTGCGCGCCCGCGGCTCGGTCCTGAACGCCGAGGTCGCCGACACGGGCAGCCCGGTGCTGTACGGTTACGAGGGCAAGCTGCCGGTTTATTTCAACACCGCGCCGGTGTTCAACGTCAGTCTTGCTGGAGGGCTC